>QFCS01005411.1_pt1 | contig 207945 bp, 223 predicted proteins | sample 3576561 | NCBI WGS metagenome assembly QFCS01
CGAGCTCTGAGACGCTGAGATAGAATTCCCAGAGGCGCGCAAAGCGCTCGTCGAACAGCTCGACCGCGGCGGTTCGACGCGAGAGGAAGCGTTGCCGCCAGTGTTTGAGCGTCTCGGCATAGTGGAGACGCAGGATCTCGATATCGGTGACGACGAGGCCGGAGCGTTCAATCGCCGGAAGGACTTCCGACAGCGCAGGGATGTATCCGCCCGGGAAGATGTATTTGGCAATCCAGGGATTCGTGAAGCCCGGGGCATCGGAGCGGCCGATGGAGTGAAGCACGAGCACGCCGTCATCGTCGAGCAGCTCGTGGCACTTCCGAAAAAAGTCGTCGTAGTGACCGACGCCGACATGCTCGAACATGCCGACGGAGACGATGCGATCGAAGCGGCCCTTGACGTCGCGATAATCGAGCAGCTGGAAGTCGAGGCGATCGGCCGCGGCGCCGGTCATGCGCATTTTCGCATATTCGAGTTGCTCGGTCGAAAGCGTAATCCCGGTGACATGAGAGCCGAAGGTATCGGCCAGATAGGCGGCGAGCCCGCCCCAACCGCAGCCGATGTCGAGGACGCGCGAGCCGCGATCGACGAGCAGCTTTGCCGCAATATGGCGTTTCTTCGCCTGCTGGGCCTCGTCGAGAGTGGCCGTCTCGGTCTCGAAGTAGGCGCAGCTGTACTGCCTGTCGGCGTCGAGGAAGAGGTCGTACAGCTGACCGGTCAGGTCGTAGTGATGGGCGACGTTGCGTTTCGAGCGGCGCCGGACATTCTGTTGCGAGAAACCACGCAGAAGGAAGCGCAGGCCGGCAAGCATTCGGGATGAGAGCGGACGGCCCGTCACGTCCTGGGAGAGGAGGAGTTCCAGCAACTCGGCAATGGTGCCAGTTTCCAGCACCATGTCGCCATCAACGAACGCCTCACCCAGCCTGAGTTCGGGATCGGCCAGCACACGGCGCTGTGCCATAGACGATTGGAAGCGGATCGCCACGGGTATGCCCTCGCCATCTCCGAAACTTGCTGTGGCGCCCTTGGCTGTCGTTATTCGCAACGTTCCTTTTTTGATGAGGCGAGTAACGGCTTTGAAGATCAGCTTATCCATATAGAAGGTCTCGGAATTGACGTTTGCCGGGTAGCAATGCGGCAAGACCGAGACCTGGACCTTAAAGTGGATTGAACACTTCGGGGCCGTTCAACCAATGCGCCGCTGCATGCCGTTAGCGGCCTGCCCTCGTGGGCTCGCGGGCAGACAGGCGGGGGAAGAACGCAGGCACTTCGCGCATGTAGCGCGCATAGGCCTCACCGTGTTCGGCGAGAACCTCCTGCTCCTCACGTCGCGCGAGACGCCAGTACATGAAGACCAGCACTGGAAACATCGCCAGCGTGAGCAGCGTAGGCCATTGCAGCAGGAATCCGAACATCACCAGAACGAAGCCAATGTATTGCGGATGGCGGACCCTCGCGTAGATGCCGGTGGTTGCGAGGGTGTGCCGGCGCTGCGCTTCGTAGAGCACCTTCCAGCCTGCCGATATGATGACGAAGCCCCCGCCGATGAAGATGAAGCTCAGGATGTGGAATGGCCCGAAGTGGGGATTCGTCCGCCAGCCGAACAGCTCTTCGAGAAGGTGGCCGGCGTCGTGCGAGAACCAGTTGATTTCCGGGTAGCGGGTCTGCAGCCAGCCCGACAGCAGGTAGATCGTCAGCGGAAAGCCGTACATTTCGGTGAAGAGTGCGACGATGAAGGCGCTGAAGGCGCCGAACGAGCGCCAGTCCCGTGTCGTTGTCGGCTTGAAGAAGGTGAAGGCGAAGAAGATGAAGATCGCTGAATTGAGGATGACGAGGGACCAGAGTCCGTAGGCGGGAATATCGTCTTGCATTGGATGCGCGCTCCAGAATCGAACGTTCAGTGCTGGTGGGGAGGCTGCTGCTTCTGTGACGCGGATGTGTTGTCGCGGCCGTGCCCGCCATGTCCGCGGTGCATGAAGACGTGAAGCAGCGGACAGGCGAGGATCAGCAGCCAGGGCAGCCAGCCCAGAAGGTGCGCGCGGTGCTCGGCGATGAGATAGAAGGCCGCGATTGCGAGTAGTCCATAAAGGACGATGTTGGCGGCGGTGAACCGGCGCCCGGGGCTCTCTTGCTTGTGGAGGCTATGCTGGTTCGGTTCCATGGTGTCACGTCCGGCGGTTGGAGATCGCGCAAGGGAGACGTGGAACTCGCGTCGAGGCGCTCGGAGCGAACGCCAGAATGCCGAGGAAGCCCCATCTCCTTTGATGTGGACGATGCGGCGGCGACGGCCGGGAATCCTTGATGCGGGTTAAGTTCTCGTCTGGAGCCGGTGCGGCGCAGTAGCCCCGGCTCCCGCGCCGTGCGCACGGATGGTCGCCCCCCATACGCGGGGTTGCCTATTGGGTCGGCAGGCGGAAGTGTCAGGCTGAAGGAAGGTTCTCGAAGTCACGCACGAGGGCGTCGATCGAGCGGGCGCACGATCCGATCCGGATATCGATACCGCGGGCGGAAAGGGCATCCCGATCAGGCTTGGCGATGAAGCCACACACAAGCCGGCCTATGCCGCTTGCCAGGATGAGTTCGCGGGTGGCTTCCGTCGTCCGCTCAGGATTTTGGCGAAATTCGCGGGCATGGCTACAGGGATCGATCACCAGAAGGCCGTCGGATTTCGCGAAGAACGGGCTGAGAACCGCTTTCCTTCGCGTGCGGGCGACGAGCACGGCGATCCAGCGTTTTCGATCTGCCGGCGGAAGGGCTATCGATGACATTTCCGACCCGCGGGAGAATTCGGCGAGGATGACAGAACCATCAGCTGGCGGCTCGCACCTTAATCTCGATCAAGCATACCGTTAACGCGAATGGCGGCCGGTCGGTTCTGCGGCTGGCCCCAGCAGGTTGCGCGTGGCCTGGCGAATACCCCCGGCCAGTTGATCTGGGTCAAGGCGGTCACGAGCCGCTATAGTAGATTGGAGGTGCCGCCTTCCCGCCCGGAGCGTGCTCGGCGCGGAGACAGGTCGAGTGCGGTGACGCACCTTGTAGATGGTTGTGGACGCGAGTGTATGGTCAGGTATCTGGCGCTGCTGATTGTCTGTGTCGTCGCTGTTCTGACGCAAGTCGGGCCGTCGATGGCGCATGGCGGCGAGCCGGCATCGGGTTTCCCGGACCGCGGCTTCGTCGGCGCAACCCTGACAACTTCGCCGGTCGACGGGCAGGATTGTGCCCCTGGGGCCGCCTGCTGCACGGCCATGTGCGCGGCCTGTTACGTGCCCCTACCACCCCAGTACGGTAGGCCTGTGATCGCTCCGCCCAAATCGCAAGTCTTGGCTTTGCGCCAGGCTTGTCTGCGCTCCATCATTCTGGGCCGCGATCCTCCCGTCCCCCGAAATCGCATCCTCTAGGGCTCCTCGGTTCAATCGCCAGCTCGCCAGCCTGCCCCGGCAGGTCTGCGTGGAAGTGCGGTCGATTCGACGCGCCCATTGAACGTCACGCGCGGCAAACGCCCGGGGCGTCGCACTTTCATCCACGATTGATGGGCTGCGCGAGCAGCCGCCGTAACGGGTCATCGCGCCCGGGAGGTGTAATGTGAACTGGGATCGAGCGTCTTTATCCGAAGAGACAGCCCGGTCGCTTCGTCGCGACGAATGGGGAACCATCGAGCGCGAACGGAATGTACCGTTGTCAAATGAAATGCCGTCTGCCGCGCCGCCATATCGGATGGATGCGTGGGGCGGCCAGTTGAGCAGGCGCCCACCGCGCCCAAAAGGAGCAAGCGACGGCGAGGCATATGAGCCGTCGAACGCCGTTTCATTACCAATGGAACGGCATCGGTTGATCCCGCGCTATCGCGATGGCGACCGGAAGATCGAGGCCGGGCGGGATCTCTTCAGCATAGGATCGAGCGGGAAGAGCATATTCAATCTCCTTGAGGGCTGGGTCGCGGTCTACACCCTGCTGGAGGACGGGAGACGGCAAATCGTGCAGTTTGCTCTGCCAGGCGCCATACTCGGCGTGCTTCCGTCCCGGCGTGCGCCGGCGACGGTGGGCGCGCAGGCGCTGACCGAGGTCGCAGTCTCGGTGATCCCTGTCTCCGTGCTCACATCGCATTCCCAGGCGGATCCGGAAATCGGGATGCGCCTGGCGCGCTCGCTGGCCCACGACTGCAATCTGGCGTTCGATCATCTGACGAGCATCGGGCGGCGGTCGGCCCGGGAACGGGTGGCGCATTTGCTGCTCGAGCTGTTCACCAGGTATCGCGCGCAATGGCCGGGAAATCGCAGTGAAGAGATGGTGCTTCCCCTGACACAGGAGCAGATCGGTGACGCCACCGGTCTCACCTTCGTCCACGTCAACCGCGTGCTAAGCGCCCTGCGCAAAGAGGGCATCGTGCAATTTCACTATCGACGCCTGCGGATTCTCGACCCCGATCGATTGATCGAGGTCGCTGGCGTGGATCCTGAGATTGCGATGTCCTGGCTCGAGCGCTGTCCCTGGGCCTAGCTGGGTCAAAAGGCAGGTTCCATGAGCGTGGCTGTTGGTTTGGTGCTGCTGGATCGACTTCCTGCTCGAATGTGGGTGTCGAGGTTCGAAATACGTCACACCCAACGCGACGGAGCATGAGCGCGTCTCCTAGCGGGGCTGCTCTTCACGCAATTTGCGTATCTTTTCAGCGGTCTCGCAATGGCAGTCGAGGAAGCCATGGACGGGACAGGTGAGACACATCTCTTCGAGTCGCCGGCGCAGCGCCTGTCGTCCGCGATGAAGGCGCACAGTGACGTTGTTGAGAGAAGTGCCGAGGCTCGCGGCTAGTCGATCGCGTGGTTCACCGAGGATATCGGCACGCCAGACGATGTCTGCGTATTCAGGCTTCAAGGTTGGAAGCAGGCGATAGAGGCAGTTGCAGATCGCAGCGTCGAGCTCGGCGTCGGCGGGCAGGCCGTCGAGTTCGCCTTGATCAACCTGAATCTCCCGCCGTCGACGTCTGTTCGCACTCCGCTGGTAGTCGATGATGGTGGTCGCAAGGATGCGCCCGAGCCAACCGCGCATCGTCTGCACATCCCTGAGCTGGGATGCGCGCTCGAGGGCGCGGACCGAGAAACGCTGGAGGACTTCTTCTGCCTCGTCACGATTGCGTAGTCGCTGCTGGAGAAACTGGAGAATTTCCTGTCGCGCTTCGACGAGCGCCCGCTGCACTGCGGTGTCATGGGTTTTGATTGCGTCGTCTGCCCGCTCCTCCTGGTCACGGGCCTTTGTCATGCCTGTGCAGCCCTCTGCTTTGCCGATTGGGATTTGTGAAGTCTGCCAAGCATCTGAGCTGACCACACTGTCAAGTCTTTAATCCAGATCAAGCTTTGTGGATCGGCAAGTGTGGAGGGTAAGTCAGGTATGCAGTCATCAGTGCGGTAACAGCCTGAAGACATGCGGTCGGCAGGAAGTGTAGAATACCCCGGAGAAGTCGCAGTTGGCTGCTAGCAGAGGGGAAGGTTGTTGGCAAAACCTCATGCTGATGTTCGGCCTCGCATACCATTGCGCCACCTGTCGGTCCGCGTGCCATGGCATGACTCGGGCTGGGATGGAACGGTCTGCCGTATGCCTGGGGAAAACACGAGCTGCCTCGCGCTGAACCGCATCGGCGCCACGCGCAACGACGACGTCGAGATGCGCTATGCCGGGCAGAGCCTGTCGGATGTGCCGTTCGAGGACGTCCCGCCGTGTTTTGCGGAACGGGTCAACTTTCTCTCGCCAAAGCCGCAGCGGCGCCTTACGCGCCACGCCTATTCCCGCACCAGCGAGCATCACAAGCATATCAGCGACACGACCTTCACCCACCCGGCGTTCTCGGCCGCGGCGACGCCATTCGGCTGGCTGTTGAAAGAGCGGGCCTGGGGTGAGCAATGGAAGAAGGGCAAGATCGACCCGCAGGCCATCGCCGAGCGCTACGGCGTCGATGCTCTTCCAGAGTATGAGCCCGACGCGCCGGAGTGGCTTCATGACCGGCCGTGGATCCAGGGCGAGGCCAATCAGAAGGCGCTGCTCGATGCATTTTTCGGCGCGATTGAGCCGCAGCGCAGCCTCGTGTTCGCCTACGCAAAGCGCACCCCGCTCATCGATGACGACCAGTGGATGATAGTGGGGGTCGGCCGCGTGACGTCGGTCGGAAAGCTCCAGGAATGGGACTACGACGCACCGGGGAAAGGCAGCCTGCGGTCCTATCTCTGGGAGCGAACGGTCAGCCACGGCATCCGGCCGGAGGGTGGCGACGGCGTGCTGCTCCCCTATCACGCCCTGCTCGGGCGGCGCGAGGCGGAGCCCGACCTCGACCCACGCGATTGCATCGCCTTCGTGCCTGCGGAGTATCGCGGCGAGTTTTCCTACGCGAGCGAGCACGTCGCGCCGGGCACCGCGATCGCGGCGCTGCTCTCGGTGAAGGAGGCGATCACCACGTACAGTTCCCGGTTCGGCGGCAGCTGGACCGCGCAGTTGCGGTGGATCGATCAGCGACTTGGTGAGCTATGGAACCTGCGCGGGCCGTATCCCGGACTCGGCTCTGTCCTCAGCGCCATGGGCGTCGAGCACGGCTATCAGCTCGCCTACCGCTGCTGGGAGGAAGCCGGTGAGAATGGCGATCCCTGGCCGGTGCTCGCCGCGATGGTCGGCAATCCGAAGCAACTGCCGGGTGACCTGAAAAGGCAGATCGCCGGGTTTGCCGACACCTGGAAATACCTCGCCGGTGAGCGAGGAAAGAAGCGGCTGGAACTGGCCCAACTGCTGGCCCGCTTCGACCTTAGCTATGATCAGACGGTCCGCTGGTGGGACCAGGCGGCGCGCAATGAAGCCGGCCTTCGTCTCGGCGACGAAGAAGTCGTCGATGCCGCGATTCTCAAGAACCCTTATGTCCTGTTCGAATGCGACCGGCTTCAGGCCAGCCCGATCGCGTTCCGCACGATCGATCACGGGGCGTTCCCAGAAAAGCCCGTCGCGGATGCTCATCCGGTATCGGCGCCGTCGGCAATGACCGGGCCCGTCGACGGCCGTCGGCTGCGCGCGGCCACCGCGGCGGTACTCGAGGATGCCGCCCGGGATGGCCATACGCTGCTGGCGCGAGAAGACATCATCCTGCGGCTTCGCAAGTTCAATCTGAGCCCGGCGCTGCCGGCCACGGAAGACCAGTTCGAGATCCACGGCGACCGCCTGCCGCCGGTCGTCACCGCCTGCGCGCTGGCGAACGGCAAGCCGGCCCACCAGCTCGACCGGCTTGCCGTCACCCGCGCGCTGATCCAGTCGAGTGTCCAGCGCCGCGTCACGCGGGGCAAGCGCCATGCGGTGGAGATCGACTGGCAGGCGGCGCTCCATCAGGAATTCAAGACGACGCCGGCGCCGAAAGGATCTCTCGAGGATCGCGGGCGGCGCGAGAAGGCGGCGGCACTGCACGAACTGGCCGCGTCACGGTTCTCGGTTCTCATCGGCGCGGCCGGCACGGGGAAGACGACGCTGCTGAAGTTCCTGTGCCGGGCCGATCCCATCAAGCAACGGGGCGTGCTCCTCCTCGCCCCGACCGGCAAGGCGCGGGTGCGGCTGCAGCAGGCGACCGGCGTCGAGGCGCGCACCCTGGCGCAGTTCCTGCGGCCGGCGCGATACGACGACGTCACCCAGACCTACGCCGTGATCGGCGATATCGAACGGGTGTCGAGCCACAAGACGGTGATCGTGGACGAAGCGTCGATGCTGACCGAAGAACAGCTCGCGGCGTTGTTCGACGCGCTGAGCGGCGTGGATCGGATCATTCTCGTCGGCGACCCCAGCCAGTTGCCGCCGATCGGCGCCGGGCGTCCGTTCGTCGATATCGTCAAGCTGCTCACGCCTGAGAGCTTCACGTCAAACACGCCGCGCGTCGGACCGGGATATGCCGAGCTGACCATCGGCAGCCGGCAGAAGGGCGACCTGCGCCAGGATCTCGAACTGGCCGAGCTGTTCAGCGGCCGATCGGCCGGTCCGGGTGGCGACGAGATCATCTCCCGACTGGGAGGGGGCGATTGTGGACCGCATCTGCGCATCTGCCCGTGGTCGTCGCCAGCGCAATTGGCAACGCTGCTGCCGAAGGTCATCGGCGAGGAATTGGCGATCGATCCGCAGGACCTCGAGAAGTCCTTCGCTGTGCGCGCGCTGGGCGGCAACGAGAGCAACGGCTCCGTGTACTTCAATTTCTGGTCGTCGGGACCCGCCGCGGACCGCTGGCAGGTGCTCTCTCCGGTCAAGGGCGACGCCGCCGGAACCCTGATTCTGAACCGCCTGATCCAGGCTGGTTTCCGCGCGGAGACGCGCAAGCGCGCGCAGCGCGAGGACCGTCGATACGCCAAGGTGGCGGCGCCGCAAGGGAGCGACGGCATCATCTATGGCGACAAGGTCATCAATCTCGGCAACCATCGCCGGCGCTGGGTTTTCCCCGATCAGGACAAAGCCGGAAATGAGCCGTTGAAATACATTGCCAACGGCGAGATCGGCATCGTCACCGGACCGTTTCGCAAGAAGGGCAGCAAGGTCAGCCTCGACCAGCTCAAGGTCACCCTCTCCTCCCAGCCAGGCTTTGAATACACATACTGGCCCAGCGATCTCGATGAGGACGGCAGGCTGTTGGAACTCGCCTACGCGCTCACGGTTCACAAAGCCCAGGGCAGCGAATTCGACACGGTCTTCGTCGTCATCCCCAATCCCTGCCGGATCCTGTCGCGCGAACTCCTCTACACGGCGCTGACGCGACAGAACTCGCGTCTGGTGCTGTTCTGTCAGGGTGAGCCGCACAAGCTGCTCGACTACCGCCATCAGTCGGACGCGGCGCGCCGGCTCACCAACCTGTTCGAGCCGCCGGAGCCGGTTGCGGTCGGCCAGCGCGTCTACGACGACAAGCATATCCACCGCTCGCGGCGCGGCGAACTGATGATCTCGAAATCCGAGGTGATCATCGCCAACGAGCTCGCCGCGGCGGGGATCGTCTATGAGTACGAACGGCCGTATATCGGAAGCGACGGTTCCCGGCGCTACCCGGACTTCACGATCGAGGATGCCGATACCGGCATCACCTGGTTCTGGGAGCACCTCGGCATGCTTGGCGACGCCGGCTATGAGCGGAAGTGGACGGCCAAGCTGGCGTGGTATCGGAGCAATGGCATCATCTCCGAAGAAGAGGGCGGCGGTCCGAATGGCACGCTGTTGACGACGACGGAAATGGCCGGCATCGAGCACGCACAGATCGCGCGCAATATCAGGACGATCAAGTCTGATATCTAGACTAGGTGTCGTTGCTCTGGAGGTTGTCCGTCCGAGGCTTGGATGGGAGGTTGTGGTTGCCAGACACGCAACCTTCACCCAGGAGCCCCGGATGGACATTCATGAGAATGCCAGAAGCACGCCGCGCAGTCGAATGCTGATAATCGAACGTCTTGAAGCAGGCTGGACCGTGGCAGCCGTCGCCTCGGCCCAGGGCGTCGACGGCAAGACGGTGCGCAAATGGCGCGACCGCTTCCGTCGCGAAGGCGCTGCCGGGCTGGAGGATCGCTCGTCGCGGCCGCATTCCAGCCCCTCGCGGCTCGGTCGGGACGAAGAAGCCGAGATCGAGACGCTGCGGCGCCGTCGCCTGTCGGGTCCGGTCATCGCACGCCAGCTCGGCCGGCCGGTCTCCACGGTCGGCAAGGTCCTGCGCCGATTGGGTCTTGGCCTGCTGAAGGCGCTCGATCCTGTGGTCCCGATCATCCGCTACGAACGGGAGACGCCCGGCGAACTGATCCACATCGACACCAAGAAGCTTGGCCGCATCGACGGCATCGGCCATCGCATCACTGGCGACCGCCGCGGCCAGAGCAATCGAAGGGCTTGTGGCAAGGGGCTGGGCTGGGCTTGGAAGCGCTCCACGTCGCCGTCGACGACACATCCCGGCTTGCTTACACCGAGATCCTGCCCGACGAGAAGAAGACGAGCGCGACAGCCTTCCTTGAGCGGGCGCTTGTCTTCTTCTCGCGGCACGGCGTCAAGGTCGAGCGGGTGATGACCGACAACGGCTCGGCCTACAAAAGCCACCTCTTCCGCGCCGCGCTGGAGGCCAGAGGCATCGGCCACAAGCGCACCCGTCCCTACACGCCGCGCACCAACGGCAAGGCCGAGCGCTTCATCCAGACGTCATTGCGCGAATGGATCTACGCAAGCCCGTTTGAAAGCTCCGATCAAAGGACCGCAGCCATGCCCGCATGGCTCCGCGACTACAACAGCAAACGACCGCACTTCGCGAGCAAGGACGCGCTCAAACGAAGCGGCCTGGACCACCTGCGGCGTGAACTCCTGGAACGGCAAAAACAAGTTGCTGAGGCGGGAAACGGGAGCGCGACCTCCCGCTTTGGCTTCAGCCTCGCGCTCTTCAAACACGCCCGCGATCATGTTGATGTTTATCGAGCGCTCGCGGGGAGCACTGGCGGCAACGTCGCGCAGGATGGAATTCGGGAAATCCTGTCGGAGTTGGTGCGGCGTGACCTTCAGAGAGGCAAGCGCGCCCACGCCGACGCGGTGCCTTCCGACTTAGTGGTCGAGTACTTGGTCGGAGCCTACACGGCGGTGTTGATCGGGTGGCTTGATGGGTGTGCAAAACGGTCGCCGCAGAAGATGGCAGAGATGTTTCGGCGCTTGGCGATCGAAGGCGTCGGGTGACCTGCTGAAGGGGGATTGGCGCCACGTCGACAATGATCGAGGAGGCTCGGACTACTTTCTACTTGGGCGCTCTGCGCTTTGCGGCCAGGCAGCGCCGGAATCGGCCGCATAGGTGTTTGATTACAGCGCCAGCTGAGCAATAAAGGTCAGGGTTTTGCCGGCAATCGAGGTGCGACATTATGCGGTTGCTGGCTGCCACAATATCGAGAAATTTGTGTCCCACTTGCACGCCAGAATTCCCTAGGGAGAGGTCAGCCTATGAAGCCACCCGCCGCTCGGCCTGTTTGCGCCTCCTGCCGACGAGAACTTCCCAGGGCGGCTGTCCGCTGCCCTTGGTGTCTCGAAAAATCCACGGGACACGCTGAGCGTCGGAAATAAGCCGACCGCACTAGACGCTAACTCAATCGAGGCCGAGTTTCCGTTTGAGCTCGGCGTTTTCCCTGCGTAGGCGTTCCGCCAGTAACTTCTTCAGCCGCTCATTCTCCTCCTCCAGAGCAACAAGATCCTTGAGATCACCGCTTTCGGAAGCGGGCGCGGCCGCTTTTTTCCAATGATAGTATGTCTGCTCTGAAATGCCTGCCTGGGCTACCGCGTCCTTGCTGGACTTTCCGCCGGCTATTGCAGCTTCGATCTGCTGCAGCTTCTGCGCACGCTCCTTATCGGAATAGATTCTGCGTCGCGTCTTGATGGGTTCGGATGAAGCAGATTGCACTGCTGTTGCCTTCGCCTGCGTCGTAGGAGACTGCTTGGCTTCCGGCTTACTCTTTCGGGCCCGCGGGGCTTTCTTCCCTTTATCCGTCGCCTGTTCAGATCCAGCTTCGTTGGTGGCAGATTGCACCGGGTCCACTTCCTTGATGTCAGCCATGGAACGCTCCGCTAGCGGTTGATGGACCTCCTCAACATCGACGTGTGCAGCTTTGGTGTCAACAAGAGCCAGCGCGGCGACCCCGACCTCGTTGGTCATGGCCTCTGCCGCGACCGCGGAAAGATCGACATCGCTCCAGATCGACTGGTTGCGGACCGGCCTACGACGCCTGTTCTTGATTTCTACGATGAATGGCCGCGAATTCCGTTTCACTGCATTTCCTGTGAGACTAATTTGCTGGAGTTTTCTGCAGCTGAGCAGCGGTAGCCGGTATCGATGGGAATGATGGTGGCCTGTAACGGATGGTAGCGTCTTCAGGCAAGCTTCGAGCGGGGGTATCAGCGGAAGTATTGCTCGACAACGTTGTCCACGTTCGCCGTCGCGTTACGCCATTGCAGCTCATCCAGCCATTTGGCCGTCGCGATCCGATTGACTACGAACTGATGGCTGATCCAAAGCCCACCCCATTGCGGCAGCAGGTTCGTGTTGATTACCGACGTCACCGGCGAGTGTACCAAAGTGAGAGAGGCAGCGTTCTCTTCTTTTTCCAGATTAATCTCCTCGAGCCACTCCCGGTGTTTCTCGGTCGCGACTTTCGAAACAATAAACTCACCGCCCTGCATCAGCCCGACGACCTCGAAAATCCCCTTGCCGACGTGTCGATACATCGGGATGTCGTCATCAGGGCCAGGGCGGCCGAGGACCAAGCCTCCCAGACGGGCATCGAGCATACGGCCCTGCTCGATCTCGATGAAAAACTCTTCAAATGTTATCCGATGAGGAGCGTCGGTCGAACAGCCGGGGCATGTCGCCGAACTAAGCGGGATAGCGGCACCACATGACTGGCAATCCGTCTCCGATCCGATATCGAGCCGAAACTCAGCCATTTCGTTCAACTGCGCTCAACATGCATCCAATCACTTCTGCGACGATCCCGGCGATCTGTTCCAGATCCATCACGACATCGTCTTGTATGGTCAAGTCCGTCGATCACGGCGAGTGAACGCGTCATGGACAAAGCGACATGTCCGGCGGTCAGACTGCTTCAGCAAGAGTGGTGGACCATGCGGAAAGCCCCAAGTCACTCTCCGTCTGCATCGACGAAAAGCTCGCTTTCGGACTTCGGCTTGCGCAAGACATTGAGGGTCGGGAGGACCTTCCTGAGCTTTGAATGTGCCTGATAGATATCGACGTCACGTTGCAGATTCAGCCAGAAGTGCGCGGTGGTGCCTGTCACCTGGGCTAGCCGCAACGCCATCTCCGCCGTTATGGTCCGGCGTCCGTTGATGATCTGGTTCACGGAAAACCGCGAGACTTGGAGCGCCGACGCCAGCTGGTCCTGAGTGATGCCTAGAGGATCAACAATACGGTCGCGAAGAACCTCGCCAGGCGAAACCGGAGGTGCGGGCACATAGCGACTTTGTTGAAACGTCATGCGCCTACCCTCCGGTTGGTCAGTGCCTCTCGAACCTGATTTCGAAAGGTCCCTCCCCTTCGACCCAACGAAAAGTCAGATGCCATTTGCCCTCTACCTCGAGACCCAGCCGTCCAGGTGCGTTCGTGAAGCGCAGAATCGGCCCGAAGACGCCGACGTCCTGCAGGCCGCGTGCGGCCACGAGCGGCCGCAGGATCTTGTGCGCCTTCACCGAGAGATGCTGATCGAGATGCGGGGCAAATCGCGTCCAGTATATCTCTTCCGTAACTTCGTCCGCAAAGCGTTCCATATTCCAACCTCCGGGAGACCGTAGCCAAAGCCACGGACGCCCGACCGGCGCCCGGGCGTCGATCGATCGAGGATGGAGGGGGAGTGCCGGTACGCAGCTGGAACGCCAGTACCCACTCTCGAGTGTGAGGCGACGCTGTGACGGGCAGGCTGACCGCTTTGTACTTCCATTTGATCCGGATCCGGATCGCGATCTCCTGCGTCAGGCAACAGCGTATGTCGGTCAGGAGGAACGTGCTCGGGTTCTCGGGGAACTTGTCGATTGTCGTGAGCAACCGCCGAAAGATCTCGCGAATGGCGCGTTGGGAAAGCGCTTCTTCCATCCGCCCGATGGTGTTCGGCCGATGTTGTCCATCGACAACGAAAAGCCTGTCGACACCGACCGCAGCGACGCGTGTCAGGATGTTCGCGGCGTTCTGAAACGGCTTGCCTGGCTTGGCGCTATCAACGGACGCATGGACGAATGCCGCAATGCAGAACGATGGTCCGCTCGACTTGAGGTTGTCCGTCCGCCGGATGATGTCGAAGAGCTTCCTGAACTCGCGCTGCGATGGAATTGCGACATCGCGATCGAGCCAGGATGTGAGAGTGCCTTTGAGTGACGAGACAATCTCGGCGCCGATCTCATCGATCTGAGCACGCCGGGCGGACGCGTCCAGTATGAACGCCGACGTCGCCGGGCGGGCCGGTTGCAGACCTGCATGAATGCAAATCTCCGCAGAAGCCGGGCCCGACTTCGAACCGCCTGGGTAGATGTGCGGGGCCAAGAGATCGGCCCATTGTCTGATAGCTCTATCCATAGGAATAATGTAATGCACATCATTACATTATTCAAGTCGTGCTTTTGCTGGGCTTCGGACCGAAGAGTCGTTTCGGTTGGATGGGCGGCGATGGTGCCGATCCAAGCGAGCCGGACGGGCCTCGGCTATGGGAGGCTCCAACTCCATCGGACAATAGGCTTGCCGATTTACACGGCGGCCTGAGCGACGTTGCGGGCTTCTATCGCAGCCTGGATCTCGGCGTAGAGGTCGGCGTTGACCTCGCCTGCATCGATCTCGACGATCAGAGCGAATCGAACCGACCTCTCATTGGGATCCGGGATTGCTCGTGTCTTCCACCATCCTGCCACCGGGTGAACGGCCAGAAGGTTGCGACGGGCCAGATCGGAAGCCGGACAGGTCAGCTCGTCGATTTGCAGCGAACCGACATCACGGCGATTGCGACCGAACGTCCAGCCGTCATTTTCATCGATGGCCGGCCCCTCGGGTTCTTCTTCGACCTTACTGATGCGAGCAATGAACGCGGGCCCGTCCTCATTGGGCCTGTTCAGCTTGAAGCGCAGATTGTGTGATGCGTACCGGAATTTGGAGCCCCGGGCTGGCTCTGAGGGGTTCGGCGCGATGAAGCTGCTGAGAGCAACCCGCAAGGTGACGGGATGGACGATCAATGCGCGCAAGGCCTCGACCGGCCATGGCAGCTCGAACAGCCGCATTTCGTTGTGAACGTGATCGGCGCCGCCGGTGTCGCTTTCGCGATAGGGCGTGATCCTGTCCTGCACGATCAAGGTCAGCGCGTTCGAGGCGCTGCGCCGGGCGCGCTCCATGTCCGGCACGCCGTAGCCATAGCGCTTGAAGAGAAGACCGTAGTGGCCCTTCCCGGGATTTGCCGGCAGATGTGACCGCATCCGGGTAGTCCATCGCGCCGAAGAGACAAAAAGGGCACGAATCGTCTCGGGCCAAAGCTCCGGGTAGTCGGACCACAATTCAGTGATGGCTCGGGCGGCAAGTGCAGTCGCGGCACTGGTCTCACCTACAGTCGTAAAGGCCCGCAGCGGGTATTGTCGGTCGGTCGTCAGCAGCGAAAGGGCGGGATGCTTCATCGGCGGTGGTGGGCCGTTGACGACCCAGTTGCCGCCCTCCATCACCACGTCCGGCTTGATCGGCCAGTGCGACGACCAACTCGCGGTTCTCGAAGACGGAGCGAGGTCACCGATGGGTGCAAGAGGCGTACCGGGCTCTCCGACCGGGAGGATGTTTTTTTCCGTGTAGGCGCCGACGGAGATCGGATTCCACGCCTGCGCGGGAGACTCTATCTCGTTGTCGGTATGGTCGCAGGTAGCCAGATACTCGTTGTTGCCAAATCTGTTCTGGTCGCTGTTTCCGGCAGACACAAGCACGAGGCGCGGCGTCGCGACGGTGCCGGACACGCCGGCTGCCAGTTGGTCCAGCTCGCTCGACCATGAGGTCGGTGCTCCGTCATGTGGCGTGTCATCCTCTGTGGTGCTCGCCAGCGCAAATGTCCGACGACGCGCGCCTGCCGTCTCGACAGCGTTGATGCCGGCTCGTGTCACTGACCCGAGGAGGTGATGAGCATTGTAACCATCGTCGGGAATGATCTTTGCCGATTCCAGGCGATGGCGAAGCTGGATCGGCAGCATGGACTGAAGCGCCTGAGTCAGATCGCCGAACAGGGAAAGCCCAGCGAGCTGTGTTCCATGGCCGATCGCATCCTCGACGCCCCAGGCAGGATTGGCGGCGTGTCGATCAGCGGTGGCAAGCGCAGGTTCGATAAGCGGATGGGCCCGGCTAACCCCGCGGTCGAGCAGGGTCACATAGTTCGGATCCTCAATGGCCTCAAAGGTCGTCCGGTCGAGCAGGTTGTCGACCCAGTCGGCCTGCTCGTCCGGGTTCATCGCATCAAAATAGTCGGCCGTGATCGTCGGCGCGGCGAGGGCCCGTACGCCGGCAAGCCGCCGAACCGCCAACGCAAGCGCGTCGCGCGTAGCCGTTGCGATGACGACGATATCTTCCGGGAACTCAAGCCGATCGGCGCTGATGACGACACCGAGTTCAGGCGCACCGGCGACAAACGCTTGCGCTTGGCCCTTGTCGAGCCAGACCTCCCACGGTACGGCGCCTTCCTGTGCAGGGAACCGTTGAGGCGGACTGCGCCACAAGGCACGCAGGCCGGCTTCGACAATGGCGCCGATGCTCTGGACCAGATCGGCATTGTAGGGTCGGCCGGATTTCCTCTCTTTGCCGGCGAAGTCTTCCACCTTCCTCCGAAGTTTCGCGACCCCCTCCTCCGTCGCAAAGACGGTGGCGCGGGCTGGCTGGTTTGCGGCGGGCCGCGGTGGCTCGACGCGAAGAAGCGTCAGGTCGCTGGCGTTGAGGCCTGCAGTGATCATCGGCTCGCCCGCCCTGCCCTCGACCTCCAAGTAAACACCTGGAAGCGCAGCGGCGCTCACATCAGGCAGATGATCCAGTGCTTGAAGGAGCGACTGGGCATGCGCCGCCCTGTTGGCTACGTCACTTGGATGCTTTGCTGATCCGCCGCCCTTTGGCTTGAACTGATTTGCGGCTGAGATTTCGTTGAGAATGAAGTGTCTTCGGTCCCTCGGCATGCGCTCCCGCCCCTATGCTGTGCAGCGACCGGCGGCGCTCGAGGGACGCAACGATTGCCACCGTCCTGATCTCGCTCGAATTACCCAGGACCGCTCGTCTCGCCGCATCCTCCCCTGCAGCCACCACGTCGGCCGTCGACAGCCCTTCAGCGTGGTGCACTACGTCTCTCCAATTCACGGACTCCACGCCAAAGCCGCGCAGTCGTCGGCGCATGGCCTTTCCGATCGCATCGGCATCCGGCAGCTGATAGGGCAGCACCAGATCGAAGCGGCGGAGAACCGCGCGATCGAGGATTTCAGGCAGATTTGTGGTCGCCACGACGATCGACGGCCCTGTGTCCTCGTCGAGGAATTGCAGGAACGAGTTCAGAATCCGACGGGCTTCACCGATGTCATTCTCCGATCCGCGCGATGCCGCGAGAGCATCGATCTCATCGAACAGATAAACGCCACGGTTCGTCCGAACCGCGTCGAATATCATTCGCAGCTTCTGTGCGGTTTCGCCCATGAACTTGGTAATCAGGCCGTGGAGGAGAACTGTGAACAGCGGGAGCTTCAGTTCGCCGGCGAGCGCCTCGGCCGTCAGAGTCTTGCCCGTCCCCGGCGGACCGGCAAGCAACAGCCGGCGCCGGGGCCGCAAACCCTTCTCCTCAAGCCGCTCTGTCATGCGGGTTTCGGTGACGATGTGGGACAGTTCGTCCTCGATGTGGGCCGGGAGAATCAGGTCGTTAAGCCGCGTGGTCGGATAACTGGCGCTCAAGAATCCTGCCAGGTCACCGCGTGGAGCAGCGATCGGCGTGGGCGCGACGCGCGTCGGCCTTTGCGGTTGCTGGCCTGCCTCGGCCCACTGCCGTAGCTGTTCGGCCAGACGAGCGTGACCCTTTTGCTCCTCCGCAGCGGCAAGCTGCATGGCAAGGTCGAAGAAGCGCTTTTCGTCGCCTTCAGCGTGGCTCTTCACGAGCCCTATCAGTTGTTGAGCCGATGCCATTGCAATTACCTTCCCGACCCCGCCCGCGCGACCATGGCAAATCAGCGCCTGCGGCCAGTTTATAGACAGATTTTCTTAACAGACCAGCATGCCGCACCTCGCAGGCGAATCGTCCACTTGTTAATTGCGGCTTCTCCTGCCGGTTCCCGACAGTTTCGCACCCGTGCTCTGTGCGAAAAATGCGCTGACAATGAGTCTGGCTAGATGATCCCCCAGCCTTTGTATCGTCCTCGGCCGGTCATTTCGCGCAGGTTGAACGCGCCCACCAGGTCGAGCGCGCCCTGTCGCGACACCTTCAGCGCGGACTGGATCATGCCGGTGGAGATGACCGGACGGGACATGACAAGATCAATCAGCGCCGGGAGCTTCGAGTTCGCGCGCCGGCCGCGCAGCACGCGCTCCATCTGGGTCTTCGCCATTAGCAGACGGTCGTGCTCCTTGAGCCCGAACTCCGCCGCCTCGCCGATCGCATCAACAAAAGCCACAACGCGCTCAGTCCGGCCACGGGCGCGGCGGCGCTCCCGCGCGATCTTCTGCGCGCCGAGATGCAAACATGCAAGATGATAGTCGGCAACGCGTTCCTGTCGGAGTAAGGCTGCCACAAGCAAGGGTCCGATCCAGCCGCCCCGCTGCAGAACCTCGATGTCCCGCCACGCGTCGAGTAGAAGTCCGGCGCGCAGGATCGACGGAAGGCCGCGTGTGTCAACAACCACGCCTTGCCATTCGGCGAGCCGGGCGTCCTCGTCCCAATCGAGATCGTAGATTAGCTCCGGACGCTCGTCCGACCGCGGTGACTTCGCCGGCACCTCGGCCCCGGCGAGCACCTTCGACGATCGTGCCAGCACGGCATCGATCTCGGCGAACTCGTCGGCGAGACTATCGCTATCAAGCTCGCCCCACGCGTCGGGCGCACCGCCCTCGTCAGACGTACCCTTCTCTTCCCGCTCGATCTCCGCAGCCGGTGCCACGCGGCCGCGGCCGGTCAGCTCCCGCATCCCCTCTCGGCCGAGCGCCCATTCGCGGGGCTGCGCAAGGATGCGGCGACGCATGCGCAGAACGGCGTGCGCCCGGGTGAGTTCGTGGGTCGGCGCGCGCAGATCCATACCAGCGTCATGGAAGACGAGGTCCTCGACGTGCACGAGTTCGCCCTCGACCCAGAGCGCGGCAGCCGCGTCGTGGAAATGCGATCGTTCGGTCCAGCCCTCGGCCACCTGCGATCTCGCCAGCCGCTCGTCAAGACGCACCAGGGCCTCGGTCGCTGTCGCTTTCACTTCCCGATTTCAATCGTGAGAACGTCATGTGCTGTTTAGGTTTGAGCGCTATGACGACCATGATTTTTCGCTAACGATTTCACTGATAGCTCATTTTGCCGAACCGATTGCACAGCCTGAAGCCGGCGCCCGTTGCGTTACATTCCGATGAAGCATGGTCGACGGCACGCCGCGTTGCGCGCGAGCTCGACAGGATTCTGGAAGGTTCGGGTCCCCGGCGGGCGGCAATCGCACGCGCTGCCGCAGAGCTGCGCCTCTCGACGCGACAAGTCTACAATCTGCTGGCACGCTACCGTGTCGATCGGACCGTGACATCGTTGTTGCCCGGCGGAAACAGGATCCGCAAGAAGCGGCTCCAGCAGGACATCGAGGAGATCATCGCGACGACGCTGCGAGAGCAGTGGCTGGTGCTGGAGGCTCCTCCCCTCGCTCCGGTGGTGGCCGAGATCCGCGCCCGCTGCGAGGAGGCCGGCCTGGCTCCTCCGTCCTATCTGACGGTCGCCCGCCGAATACCCGCACTGTTTGGCCCTGAGGAAATCGCGAAGAAGCGATCCGCGAACCCAAAACATCTGCATCGGCTCAAGGCCCGACCCGGCTACATCCACGCGGCGCACCCGCTGGATGTATGCCAGATCGATCACACGCCGACCGACATCAACTTTGTCGAGATCATCGAGGGCGGCGGGACGTTCGTCGGCCGGGCCTACCTGACGCTCGTCACCGACGTAGCGACGCGCTGTATTCTCGGCTTCTGCCTCACGCTTGAAAAGCCGTCGGCGCTGTCGGTGGCATTATGCCTGGCGCAGGCGATGTGTCCGAAGGACGAATGGCTGGTCGCGCGCGGCATTGAGCATGGGTGGCCGATGTTCGGTCGACCGCGATCGCTGGTCACCGACTCCGCAAAAGAGTTCAAGGGGAATGCCTTCCAGCGCGGGTGCGAGGACTACGGCATTCGTATCCGCTACCGGGATCGCGGCCGTGTCCACCAGGGCGGGGTGGTCGAAAGGCTGCTTGGAAAACTCAACGGGGTTCTTGCAACGCAGCCCGGCTCTACGGGCCGATCCGTGGCGGATCGCGACCAATATCCCGCAGAGCGACGGGCGCGTCTTAGTTTCGCCGATCTCGAGCGATGCGTCGCGCTCGCGGTGATCGACCACAATTTGCAGCAAAACGGGAGGACCCTAAAGGTGCCGGCGTCTGAGTGGGACCGGCAGGCGCACGATCTTGCCCGCTTCGACGATGATCCCATGCGGGCTTTGCTGGCATTCATGCCCGGAACGGAGCGCCGCATCTCTCCGCAGGGCGTCAGCATGTTCGCGCTCGATTACTACTCTCCTTGGCTCGGCGAATTGGTTCCGAAGCGAGACCGGTTGGGCAAGCTCGAGCTTCGATACGACCCGCGCGACATCAGCCACATTTATGCCCGCGATCCCGAGACCAGGGAGTTTCGATCCGTGGAGCGGCGTGACGGCATGCTTGCTCCGATGACGTTGTGGGAGCACGAGGCCGACCGGCTGCAACGACGCACTGTGAACGCGCGCACAGACGTCGAGAAAGTGGCGCTGCGCCGTCGGATCGCGGACATCGCAGGCGGAACGAAGCCGTCAAAGGCCGAGCTGCGCAATGCCGTGCGGAAATCTCACGCCACCGACGCGCCCAAGCCCTATGAAGTGATGCGGCCGGCGACGCCGGCGCCTGTCGATCATCCCGTTCGTCCGAAGCGCCGCCTGCCGGTGGAGGATTGGTGACGTGGCGGACCATCTTCTCGATCATGTTCGGCCGCACCTCGATCGCAGCACGGAAGAGCGAATCGCCTATATTCAGGCGCCGCGATGGATCGGACATCAGGTGGCGGTCACGGCGCATGCTCGCCTTGCCGAGCTTCTGTCGCGGCCGCAGTCGTTGCGGACCCGTGGCCTGATGCTCGTCGGACCCTATTCCAACGGCAAGACCATGATCGCCGAACGGTTCGCCGTCGGCCATTTGAGAACGGCCGCTCAGCAGCGGGTGTGGGTGGTGCAGACGCGCGAGGGCGCAGGTCTCGCCCATTTCTATGGAAGCATCCTGCAGGCGTTGCGCGCGCCGACGGGGAGCCGCCGGGACGTCGGCCGCAAGGCCGAGCAGGTCGACCATCTGCTCGACAGACTGAAGCCCAGGATCCTGATCTTCGATGAATTCCACAATGCTCTGCGCGGCCGGGCACGTGACGTCGAGGCCGTGCTTGGCTTCCTTCGGAGGATCGGCCGTCAGTTCGACATCTCGCCGGTTCTGATCGGCGAGGTCGCCGTCTATGACTTCGTCAACCAGACCGCTGAAATGGCGACCCGGTTCGATCTGCACGCCGTGCCGCGATGGCAATATGGCGAGGAGTTCCTGGCGCTGCTTGACAGCCTCGAAAGCGCCATGCCCCTCGCCCGCGCATCCAACCTTTCGGATGAACCTACGGCGCGAAGGATCTTCCAGTTCTCCGAGGGACTGATCGGCGAAATCGTTGGAATCGTCTCCGCAGCGGCCGCGGCCGCGGTGAGGTCCGGCGAGGAGCGGATCACGAAATCGGGCATCAAGGCTCTACGCTACGTCCCGGTCTCGAAGCGACGCCGCGCGCCGGTGCGCGACGACCTGCTGTGAGGGATGGCACCCGACGGACAGGCCTCGCGATCGAGATCCGCGAGCGATATGGCGACGTCGTCCGGGGCTGTTGGCCGGTTTCCGTCGAGCCGTTCCCGGACGAACTGCTGTCGAGTTGGCTTCATCGTGTTGCGCTCGCGAACGGCATCGCGCCGCGGTCGTTCGCCGGCGTCCTCAGGCTCGACGCGAGGATGTGGTCGCCGCGCCTCGACTCTCGCCTTCCGCGCTATGTCGCCGGATTGCTTGCCGACCAGACGGGCGTTCCGCAGGAGGCGATCTCGGCAATGACGATGAGCGGCTGTGCGATGGCTCAGCTCCTGCTGCCGCTGCGCGACAGCGCGCACCGGAACCGTTCGACCTGGATGCAGTATTGCCCGCATTGCTTTGCAGCTGACGATGCGCCGTATTTTCGGCGACAGTGGAGACTGGCATCGCGTGTGTCATGCTACGCGCATGGCTGCGGGCTTCGGGATCGATGCCCGGCCTGCCACGCCGGTGTCGCGGCCTTCGACCAGGGCGAGTTGGTCCCGCAGCATATTTGCGCACGATGCGGATTCGACCTGAGCGCTGCTCCGAAGGCCTCGGTCAAGGCGTCCGCGCGCCGTCTGGAGCGCGCAATCGCGGATATATGCCGGGTGGAGAAGGCCACGGGTTTGCCGAAGACCAGTGACGCCGTCTCCCGCGTGCTGAGCATGCCGGTCGCCGCCGATGTCCGCTCGGGCAGGACGCTCACAAATCTGTCGACCGCCGCGCGCATTCGCTGCTTCGAGGCGCTCGCAGCGAAACCGCCCGACTGGCTTGTGAACGACATGGACAGCGCGGGCGCATATCGGCGCTGGATGATCGTGGCCGCGGGCGGCCATGAGGCGCTGATCGCGCGCTTTGCGGATTTCCTGGAGACCCATCAGCGTGCGCCACGACGGAAGCGCTCGCCGCCTGCCGCCAATCGATCGGGGCTGTTCGCCGCCTATTTTCGGATCATGCAGCCCGGAGGCGTCCGCGCTTCAGCAGGATCGCGTAGAGCGCGGCCACCAGCGCCACGTTGACGATCGCGAGCACAAGAAATGCAGCGAGCGCGCCGTCAGCGCCGAACATGTCGATCAGCAGCGCCCCGAGCGACGGTGATGCGGCCTGCATGATCAGGCTCGGCATGGCGATCCGTCCCATGATCGAGGCATAGCGATCCTCGCCAAAGACTGCGAGCGGGAGCGTGCCGCGTGCGATCGATTCGATGCCGATGCCGGCGCCGTAAAAGATGAGCGCGGCCGCAATGACCGGGAAACCACCCCACAGCAGACCGACGCCGGTTGCTACGAATACGGTCGAAGCGAACTTCGTCCAGATCGGATGATGGAAGCGGCTGATCAGCATCTCGATCGCTCGCGCGCCGACCTGCGCCGGTCCGACGATGGCGCCGAGCGCGACGGCCGCCGCAAGCGCGATCTCGCGGGCCTGGAGGATCGTCAGCAGATGCACGGAGAGCATCGCAGAGATCATCGAGCTGATAGTGATGACCAACGCAATCAGCACGAACAGAAGTTTCGAGCCCGAGGCGAGCGACCGGGCGGCGCCGTCGCCTTCCGGTGTCATTGAGGGCGCAGCGACGCGAAGCTCTCGTTTCGGCTCGGTCGGCAGGGCGAAGACATAGAGAGGCAGCAGCACGGCGACGTGAATGGCCGCGTAGATCAGGCAGGCGTTGCGCCAGCCGAACTCGGAGACCAACAGAGCCGAGAGCGGCCAGCAGACGGTGCTGGCGAACCCACCGAACAGGGTGAGCGTGGCAATCGCCGTGCGGGCGCGCTGACCGTAAAGGCGGCCGAGCGTGGCGAAAGCCGCGTCGTAGAGTCCGGCGCCCATGCCGACGCCGAGCAGAAGCCAGGACATGATGTAGAGCGGCAGGTTGGGCGACAGCGCGAGACCGGCCAGGCCCAGCGCCAGAAACACGGCGCTGGTGGCGAGCACGAGCCGGCCGCCGAACGTCTGAATGCTGTCGCCGACGCGCGGCGAGACGATGCCGGCGACCAGCAGTCCGAGCGACAGCCCGCCGACCACCCAGGCCAACGGCCAGCCGGTGTCGGCGGCGATCGGCTGGGCGAGAACCGCGAGAAGGTAATAGGACGAGCCCCACGCCAGAATCTGCGTGACGCCGAGGACCGGGATGACAAAGAGCAGGCCTGGCGGCCGGTAGGTGGACGCAGGCGTGTCCGCGGCCGAAACGCTCACGCGGCGACCCCGCAGCCGCATCCCGTCTTTCCCTCGCCCTTCGCGACGGCGTCGGCGACGCAGCAGGCGTCGGATCTGTCCGGCGCGGGACCGCCACAGCATCCGGCCGAAGCGCCCTCGACCTCGAACGAGGTGACGCAAACGCCCGTCTCCGGTAGCACGAGCTGGACATTGTCGGCCGCCGCCATGTCGCCGGCGATTGCCGCGGCAACGGAGCGGACCTGCTCGTAGCCGGTCAGCAGCAAAAAGGTCGGCGCGCGGCCGTAGCTCTTGATGCCGACCGTGTAGAAACCCGGCTCCAGATGCGCGAGCTCGCGGTGCCCATGCGGCGGCACGGAGCCGCAATAGTGCTCATTCGGGTCGATAAGCGGCCCGAGCGCCTTGGTGCTTTCGAGCCACGGATCGAGATCGAGGCGCAGTTCCCGCGTCAGGGATAGATCCGGCCGCTGGCCGGTCGCGGCGACAATGCGGTCGACAGGGCCGATCGTGCGAGGACCCTCAGCCGTTTCGCCGTCGATCAGAAGCCGGCCGCCTTCCTGGCGGATGGCGAGGATCGCAAAGCCGGCGACGAGCGGCACGCGGCCGCTCTCGACCAGCTCGCGCGTTTCGGCGCCGAGTTCGCCCCGTGCCGGCAACTGGTCGGCATCGCCACCACCATAGATGCGCACCAAACTTGTGCTGCGTGTTGCCCAAATCGCCTTTGTCGCCGGATCTGTCTCCACGAGGCGGACAAGATCGAGCAGCGCGTTCGCGGCCGAGTGCCCAGCGCCGACAACCAAGGTGGATTGTCCGGCATAGATGTCGCGATGCCGGCCCAGCACGTCGGGAATGCCATAGGCTATACGATCGTCGAATTCTCGTTCGCCATCGGCCAGCAGGCCGCTGGCGCCGAGCGGATTCGGCGTTGCCCAGGTGCCGGAGGCGTCAATCACCGCCCGCGCGAGATCGCGGCGCGTGCCCGTTTCCGTCTTCACCGCCAGCACGAACGGTCGCTCTTCCCGACCGTGGCTCACCACCTTGTCGACGCCAAGTCGCGAAATCGCCGTGACGCGTGCATCCATCTCGGTGACGGCGGCCAGCTCAGGCGTCGCAGCGAGCGGCTCGAGATAGTTGCGGACAAGGTCGCCGCCGGTCGGAAACACATCGGCCGGCGGCATCTTCCAGCCTTGACGGTCGAGCAGAGCGACCGACGCCGCATCGACGCAGTAACGCCAGGGCGTGAACACGCGGACATGGCTCCAGTCGCTGATATTGGCGCCGACCTGCGAACCGGCTTCATAGAGCTTCACCGGCAGACCCCGGCTGATGAGATGGGCGGCGGCGGCGAGGCCGATGGGACCGCCACCGATGACGGCGATGGGCAAAGATTCGAGGGCTTGCGGTTTCATATTCGGTCCTTCCGGGATCATCGAAATATTGGACAAAAAAGAGAGGCCGTCATGCAGCAGCTTCCTCTTCGCTCGCGGCGCAACGGGCATCGGCGCAACACTCGTCGGCAAGGAAGCCGATGAGGCCGTTCATGGCCGGGTAGTTGGCGCGGCAGATCAGCGTGGTAGCCTGGCGTTCCTGCGTCACCAGCCCGGTCGCGATCAGCCGTTGCAGATGGTGGGAGAGTGTGGAGGCCGGGATACCGAGCCGTTCTTGCAGACGGCCGACCGGCAGTCCGGTATCGCCGGCGCGGACAAGGGTCCGGTAGACCTGGAGCCGGGTCGGATTGCCGATCGCTTCGAGTTGGGCTGCTGCTTGTTCGAGCTTCATCGAAATAGCCTAAGCGCGCAATCATCCAACGTCAATGGTATTTCGAATGATATCGAAATAGATGCGCCGAATTTGCTAGATCGAACGCTGATTGACGCGCTTGGCGACCTCCTCCGCGCTTTCGACGCGCTCGGAATAGCGATCGGTGAGATAAGCGGAGCGATCGCGCAAGAGGAGCGTGAACTTCATCAGCTCCTCCATCACGTCCACGATGCGATTGTAGTAGGGCGACGGTTTCATCCGACCGGCCTCGTTGAATTCGGCGAAGGCTTTGGCAACGGAGGACTGGTTCGGGATGGTGAACATCCGCATCCAGCGGCCGAGCACGCGCAATTGGTTGACCGCATTGAAGCTCTGAGATCCACCGGAGACCTGCATGACCGCGAGCGTGCGCCCCTGCGTCGGGCGCATCCCGCCCAGCGAGAGCGGCAGCCAGTCGATCTGCGCCTTCATGATGCCGGTCATCGATCCGTGGCGTTCGGGCGAGCACCAGACATGGGCCTCCGACCACATCGACAACTCGCGCAGCTCCTTGACCTTCGGATGGTCGGGACCGACGGAATCGGGCAGAGGCAAACCGGAGGGATTGTAAATACGAACCTCCGCGCCGAGGCGACGGAGGATGCGCGCTGCTTCTTCGGTAACGAGACGGGAGTAGGATCGCTCGCGCAACGATCCATAGAGCATCAAGACGCGGGCCTTGTGGCTCGACCGCTGCGCATCGAACAATGCCTTCTCGTCGATCTGGCGAAATTCGTCCTCGACGAGATTGGGAAGCGTTTCCACGGTCTGCAAGGTCACGTCAGTCATCGTACTCAATCCATTCAGCCCGGTTTACGGGGGAAGCTCCTATTTCGATGTTTGTCGAAATAGGAGCTAGGTGAGCACGGCCAGCTCGTCAACCACTATTTCGAGAAAAGCCGAAATAAATCAGATTCGTTACAGGACACGCCGTCCGTCGGCATCGATGACGACTTCACCGTCGTCCTTGGTGAAGGGTCCGATGTTCGGGTTGGGCAGGATACCGAGAACGGCTTCCGATGGCCGGCAAAGTTTGGTGGCAAGCGGCGTTATGACGATCGGCCGGTTGATCAGGATCGGATGGGCGAGCATGAAGTCGAGCAACTCGTCATCACTCCACTTAGGATCGCCAAGTCCGAGCTCGCCGTAGGGCGTCCCCTTCTCGCGCAGAAGCTCTCGCGGCGTCATTCCCATAGCCCTGATCAGTTCGATCAGTTTTTCGCGAGACGGCGGCGTCTTAAGATATTCGATGACCTCGGGCTCTTCTCCCGACTGCCGGATCATGGCGAGCGTGTTGCGGGAAGTGCCACAATCGGGATTATGGTAGATGGTGATGGTCATTCGGCGGCTTTCAATTTCGAGCTGGTTGATTGCGCGGCTGCTTTGGGTTCGGCGAGCAGCCAGCCGGCAAGGATCATCGCAAGCAACGCGCCCAGAACTTCCGCGGCAATGAAGCCGGGGAGATCCCCTGGGCGAATGCCGGCGAAAGTGTTCGAGAATGCCCGGGCGATGGAGACCGCCGGATTGGCGAACGAGGTCGACGCGGTGAACCAGTAGGCGGCAGTGATGTAGAGTCCGACCAGCCACGGAATCGCGTCCGGACGAAACCGAAGGCCGGCAAGAATGGTGAACAGAAGGCCGAACGCCGCGACCGCTTCGGCAATCCATTGTCCCGATCCGCTTCGGACTGTTTCAGAAACCTGGATGATCGGAAGCTCAAACATTGCGTGCGCGAGGAACGTCCCGGCAATTCCGCCGATCACCTGCGCAACGACATAGAGGAGCGCCGCATTCGTCTCGATCTCGCGCCTTAAAGCGAAGACCATAGACACGACCGGGTTGAAATGTGCTCCCGAGAGCGGCCCCAGGAGCGTGATCAGCACCACCAGGATCGCGCCGGTCGGGATCGTGTTGCCGAGAAGGGCGAGCGCCGCGTCATCCGTCAGCCGATCCGCCATGATGCCGGAACCGACCACAGTCGCGACGAGCACAGCAGTCCCAAGAGCTTCAGCGACGAGGCGGCGGGCAATATCCGGCATCACGTCTATCAACCTGCCTTTGGCAGTTCGCGGCCGATTTCGTCGAGCCGCTTCTGCAATGCGAGCTTGTCGAGCGTATGCATCGGCAGGCTGATGAAGATCGAAATCCGGTTGTTGAGCATGCGGTATGTATCAGCGAAGGCGAGATGCTTTTCCGCTTCGGTTCCCTCCACCGCGGCAGGATCCGGCAATCCCCAATGGGCTGTCATCGGCTGGCCGGGCCAGACCGGACAGGCCTCGTTCGCCGCGTCGTCGCAAAGGGTGAAGGCGAAATCCAGCTCCGGCGCACCGGGGGCCGCGAATTCGTTCCAGTCCTTGGATCGCGCGGAAGAAACGTCGTGGTTGAGGCTCCTGAGCAGTTGCGCGGCGTAGGGATGAATTTCGCCCTTTGGATGCGAGCCAGCCGAATAAGCCTTGAACCGCCCGGCGCCGACCCGGTTGAGGATCGCCTCAGCGATAATGGAACGGGCGGAATTTCCCGTGCACATGAACAGAACGTTGAAAATGTGATCGCTCATTGGAGCCTCCTCCTAGCAGTTACACGTGACAGCCGTGATGACAGGCCGACAAAGTTCCGGCGCGCCGTTGCAACAATCTTCCATCAGATAAGCGAGCAGATCGCGAAAACCGATCATGTCGGCCCTGTAGCGGATCACCCGGCCATCCCGCTCGGACCGGATGAGACCCGCATGGTCGAGTACCTTCAGGTGCGCCGAAACGGTGTTCTGAACGGCCCCCAGTCGTGAGGCGATTTCGCCGGCAGGAACACCTTCGGAGCCGGCCCGTACGAGGAGCCGGAAGATCTCAAGACGGGTATCCTGACCGAGACCGGATAGAGCGGAAAGCGCGGCGGTCTTATCCATATATCGACAAATCCAGATTTATACTTTCCCTATGTCAGTGATAGCGCGATGGCAAGCGATTCCATCGGCTCCTTTGGTTGCCGGGCGCTATTCGGACCCCAGCGAGTAGCCCGCTCCCCGAACAGTCCGGATCAGGTCGGGGTGCCGGCCCGCGTTAAGGGACTTGCGCAACCGGCCGACATGCACGTCGATCGTCCGCTCGTCGACATAGACGGTGTTGCCCCAGACGTTGTCGAGCAATTGCTCGCGGGAAAAGACCCGGCCTGGCGACATCATCAGGAATTCGAGCAGGCGATATTCCGTCGGACCGAGATGCAATGGGCGACCCTTGCGGAAAACTCGGTGCTGCTCGCGGTCTAGAACCAGATCCTTCATGGTCAGAACGCTGGACAGGACTTCCGGTCGGGCGCGGCGCAAGAGGGCACGAACGCGGGCGACGAATTCGGGTGTCGAAAACGGCTTCACCATAAAGTCGTCCGCCCCGGTCGACAGGCCGCGAACGCGATCAGGCTCCTCGCCGCGCGCCGTGAGCATGATGATCGGCAGGCGCTCGGTTTCTGGCTGCATACGCAGACGCCGACATAGTTCGATGCCTGAGATTGCGGGTATCATCCAGTCGAGGACAAGCAGATCCGGCACATTCTCCTTGAGCCTGATGGCGGCTTCGTCACCTCTGGCTATGATCTCCACCAGATAACCCTCTGCTTCGAGATTGTAGCGAAGCAGGAGCCCCAACGGCTCCTCATCCTCCACAACCATGATCCTTGGGGCGATCATCGGCGCGGTCTTGCTCAAGACGATGCCGCAATTGCGGTTTCGTCCATCTTCGGGCGGTAGGCCGGTAGTTGCGCGCCCGTCACGACGTAGTAGGCGTTTTCGGCGATGTTTGTAACGTGATCGCCGATGCGCTCGAGGTTCTTTGCGCAAAAGAGCAGATGTGTGCAGGGCGTGATGTTGCGTGGATCTTCCATCATGTAGGTAAGAAGCTCGCGAAACACCGATGTGTACTGAACATCCACTTTCTGATCGTCGGCGCGCAGCGCCTGCAGCCCCTTGGCATCACGCGCAATGTAGAGCGAAACGACCCCCGAAATCTGTGCCAGCACCAAAGACGCCATCGTGGTGATCGAGCCGGACAGCGGACGTGGCGCCAGGCCTTGGCCGACAGCCTCGACTCGCTTCGAGATATTCTTCGCGAGATCGCCTATGCGCTCCAGGTCGGTCGCCATACGGATTGCGCCGACGACTGACCGAAGATCGTCCGCCATAGGTTGCCTTTTTGCGATCAGAGTGATCGCCCTGTCATCGAGCTCGCGCTGCTTGGCGTCCATGATCGCGTCGTCTGAAATCACGCGCTGGCTAAGTGCCCGGTCGATCTGAAGCAACGCGTCAGTCGCCCCGCCAACCATCGTCGCGCCAAGTTCCCCCATTTCTCGGAGGAGACGATCGATATGATCGAGGTCCTCGTCAAAGGCCGCCACTGTGTGGTTGTTCATGTCATGGCCCTCACTCGATGCATCAGGGATCTCATCAACCGAAGCGTCCGGTGATATAGGCCTGGGTGCGTTCGTCGTCGGGGCTGGTGAACATCTTGTCCGTCGCCCCTTCCTCAACGAGGTAGCCCAGGTGGAACATGGCGGTACGCTGAGAAACGCGCGCGGCCTGCTGCATGGAATGGGTGACGATGACGATTGTGTAGTGCTCGCGCAGTTCGTCGATCAACTCCTCGACCTTGGCGGTCGCGATGGGATCGAGCGCCGAGCAGGGCTCATCCATCAGGATGACCTCGGGCGAGACGGCGATCGCGCGGGCAATGCAGAGCCGCTGCTGCTGGCCACCCGACAGGCCCGTTCCCGGCTCGTGCAACCGATCCTTGACTTCGTTCCAGAGTGCGGCACGCTGTAGGCTCGATTGCACGATCCGGTCGAAGTCCGCTTTGCTCTTGGCAAGGCCATGAATTTTCGGGCCGTAAGCAACGTTTTCGTAGATCGACTTCGGAAACGGATTGGGTTTTTGAAACACCATCCCGACGCGAGCACGCAGCTCCACAACGTCGATCGACGGGTCGTAGATGTCATTGCCGTCAAGCGTGATCTTGCCTGCCACGCTGGCAATTTCGATCGTGTCGTTCATGCGGTTAAGGCAGCGCAGGAACGTCGATTTGCCACAGCCCGAAGGTCCGATCAGAGCCGTCACCTGATTCTTGGGAACGTCGAGGTTGACTTCGAACAGAGCCTGTTTCTCGCCATAGAAGACCGAGACTTTTTCGCCTCGCATCTTTCGCTCGCTCTTTGCCGGCATGACAAGCCGCTCTTCAATGATCGCATCCGTCAGCATGTTCATCCCCACCAACTCCCGCTACCAGCGCCGCTCGAAACGCTGGCGAAGGAAGATCGCCATGGCGTTCATCAAAAACAGGAAGGCGAGGAGCACCAGGATCGCGGCCGACGTCCGGGAGACGAAACCGCGCTCGGGACTGTCCGCCCAGATGTAGATCTGCGTCGGCAGCGCGGTCGACGCATCAAGCGCACTCGACGGCACGCTGGTGATGAAGGCGTTCATGCCGATCAGGAGCAGAGGCGCTGTTTCGCCGAGCGCATGGGCCATGCCAAGGATCGTGCCGGTCATGATGCTCGGCATCGCCAAGGGCAGGACATGATGGAAGATCATCTCATGCTTTGAGGCGCCGATGCCGAGCGCGGCCTCACGAATTCCGGACGGGACCGACTGGAGTGATGCACGGGTGACGATGATGAGCGTCGGTAAAGTCATCAGGGCAAGCACCAGCCCACCGACGAGCGGCGCTGACCTTGGTAGTCCGAACCAGCCGAGGAACACCGCCAACCCCAGCAGGCCGAAGACGACGGACGGGACCGCCGCCAGATTGTTGATGTTGATCTCGATGAAATCCGTGAACCGGTTCTTGGGTGCGAATTCCTCCAGGTAGATCGCCGCGGCGATGCCAATCGGAAAGCTTATCGTGAATGAAACCAGCAAGGCCCAGAATGTGCCCGAGATTGCGCCGGCAAGACCGGCGAGTTCAGGGAACCGGCTGTCAGAATTGAAGAGCAAGGCCCAATTGAAGGGTTGCGAAATCACGCCTTTCGCCACCAGCTGATCGTAGAATCCGATCTGACGGTCGTTCACGCGGCGCTGGTCTTCAGGCGCAGCCCGATCGACCTGGCCCTTGGCGAGTTGGTCGAGAGGGTCGGACAGCGGAATCGTGAAAGAAGAGGTTCGGCCTAGCCTATCCGGTTCAGCGATTACCTGATCACGAACCAGGAACGGCGCGGAGGATGTGAACACGTTGAAATAGTCGCGTTCAGCGCTTCGGGGCAGGTCAGGAATTTGTGCGCGCAGCGCGTTTCGAACGATCCCTCGCCAATCGGCTTCCATCAACTTGGTGGGATCGACCTCGGCAGTCGTCAGGTCGATCTCGACCGTGGCCATCGTTTGCGTGAAAGCGCGATAGCCGGTGAATGTAAGCGTGGCGATGAGTATGCCCAGGAAGCCCAGCGCGAAGCCGATGGCGATCATGCCGTAGAGCTGAAGCCGCCGGTCGGCTGCGTATCGGCGTTTCCGCCTGAGCTTCATGCCGTCTGACTGCCAATTGGTCCTGGACGAGTCTGCGAAGTCTGTGGCTGCGAGATCGGTTGGCATCAGTATCTTTCCCGGTACTTGCGCACGGTGCGCAGCGCGATCAGGTTCAGGCCGAGGGTGATCAGGAAGAGCATCAATCCGAGCGCAAAGGCTGCGAGCGTTTTGGGATTGTCGAATTCCGCGTCTCCAATCAGCAGGGTCACGATCTGCACGGTCACGGTCGTGACTGCCTCGAACGGGTTCAGCGTCATGTTCGCGATAAGGCCGGCCGCCATCACCACGATCATCGTCTCGCCGATCGCTCGGCTAAGGCCCAGCAGGACACCGCCGACGATGCCGGGAAGAGCCGCTGGAAGAAGAACCCTCAAAATGGTCTCGCCCTTGGTCGCGCCGAGCGCATAAGAACCATCACGCATCGCGCGCGGTACAGCCGCCAGGGCATCGTCAGACAGCGACGAGATAAAGGGGATGATCATGACGCCCATGACGCCGCCGGCAGCGAGCGCGCTATTGGGCGCGGCGTCGAGTCCGAGGCTAAGCCCCAAGGTACGAATTGCGGGTGCGACGGTCAGCACCGCGAAGAACCCGTAGACGACCGTCGGGATCCCGGCGAGGATCTCGAGCAGCGGCTTGACGACAGCTCGAAAGCGCTTGCCGGCATACTCGGTGAGATAGATTGCCGACAGAATACCGGTCGGCACCGCCACAAGCATGGCAAGCAGTGAAATCACTATCGTCCCGAAGATCACCGGGATGACGCCGAAAGCACCTTGGCCCGCCACCTGATCGGCGCGCAGCGCGATTTGAGGCTCCCATCGCAGGCCGAAAAGAAACTCCGTGACCGGCACCATCGAGAAGAACTGCGCAGCCTCGAACACAAGCGACCCGACTATGCCAAGTGTCGTCACGATGGCGACCAGGGACGAGAACATCATGAATATGGTGGTCGCCCGCTCGACGCTGTGGCGAGCGCGAAATCGCTTTTCCACGACGCGCAGGCCGAAGAAGGCGCCCACGACTGCCAGTGCGGCCACGACCGCTACGACAGCCCAGCCGGTGATGGATTCGAGTGATCGCAGATGCTCGACCGCTGCGAGAATTTCCGGCGTCGGCTCCTGAAAGGCATTGCCCGCGGCGAGCTGCCGAATCTGACTCATCAGCACCGCACTCTGCGATGCGTTCAGTGTTTCGCTGCCGGGGTAGCCGGCGAGGACAAGGCTGCTGATAACGCTATTGCGCCCCAGCAACCAGAGAATGAGAAACACGAAAGCCGGGACGCCCGTCCAGATGGCCGCGTTGAGACCATGATAGATGGGTCGGGAATGCATCTTCTCGGACCCGGCGCGATCCTTCGCGCGCCCGCGCTGTATGGCAAGAAAGGCGGCTGCGATGGCCGCGACCAGCAGAAATGCAAACAGATAGACCATCACGGCATCCCTCATCCAAGGCAGAAATGCCGGTCGCCCCGAACAGGAACGGCGACCGGCATCGCATCAGCTCGACTACATGCCGAGCTTCTTGCCTTCGAGAACCGCTGCCTGAACTTCGGCGCGCTTGGCGTCGTCGAGAGGAGTCAGGCCACGCTCCGCGAGGTAGCCATCGGGACCCAAAGCGCCCTCGGAAACGTACTCCGCGAGAAATTCCTTCAGGCCTGGAATGACGTCACGGTGTGCATTCTTGACGTAGAAGAAGAGCGGACGGGCGATCGGGTAAGAGCCGTCGGCGATGGTATCGAAGTTGGCTGGAACGCCGTTGATCTTGATGTCCTTCAGCTTGTCGCTGTTTTCATAGAGGAAGGAGTAGCCGAAGATGCCAACCGAATTTGGATCGGATTCCAGACGCTGGACGATCAGGTTGTCGTTCTCGCCGGCTTCCACGAACGGCCCGTCCTGGCGCATGCGCGAACAGATTTCGGTCCACTTCTTCTCGTCTGCCTTCTTCAGATCCGCCATGCCGGGCAGATCCTTGCAACCATCATGCATCGTCAGTTCGACGAAGGCGTCGCGGGTTCCAGAGGTGGGCGGAGGGCCGAAAGCCACGATGTTGGTCGCAGGCAAAGCCGCATCGATGTCCGACCACTTCTTGTTCGGGTTGGCGACGAACCCGCCCTTGCCGTCCGGAAGCTCGGCGGCGAGTGCTTTGAAGATCTGCTCTTCCGTCAGGTTCCAGTCAAACGTGTTGGCGCGTGAGACCGCAATCGAAAGTCCGTCATATCCGAAGAATGCTTCGGTAATGTCCGTCACGCCGTTGTCGGCGCAAAGCTTGACCTCGGATTCCTTGATTGCGCGCGACGCGCCGGTAACGTCTGCGAAGTCCTCGCCGACGCCACCGCAAAATGCCTTGAACCCACCGCCAGTCCCCACCGATTCCACGACAGGCGCCGGCTTGCCGGTCTTGTTGGCGTATTCTTCCGCCACTGCCTGGCTGTACGGAAATACCGTCGAAGAGCCCGTCACCTTGATCTGGTCGCGCGCAGCCGCCGCGCCCATGGATACGACGACGGCGAGCGAAGCCGCCGACGCCAAGAGAATGAATCTGTTCATTGGCCTACTCCTGTTGAATTCGGATGGACGCCGAGAGGCGACAGGAGCGGCTTATCGAGCCAATGTTACACATAAATGACAGAAATCTTGCAAACTAGATATCGTGAACTATGGATATAAAAATACCAAAAAGCGACGCTCCGCCCAGCGATTGTGACCGCTCAGCAAGAGGTTCTCAGCACCTAGCTAAGAGAGATCGCGACCCTTAGCAGTCGCAGGTGATCGCCTGGATCACGGGTTGGCAAAGTTCTGGCGAGCCGTTGCAGCAATCTTCCATCAGGAAGGCCAGGAGATCACGGAAACCGGTCATATCGGCGAAATAGCGCACGGACTTACCCTCTCGTTCGCTGCGCACCAGCGCCGCATGTCCAAGCGTTTTGAGATGCGCGGACATGGTGTTCTGAATCGTGCCGACGCGTGCCGCCAACTCGCCCGCGGGCATGCCTTCGGCACCTGCTTTTACCAGCAGCCGAAAGACCTCAAGTCGTGTTTCCTGGCCGAGGGCCGAGAGCGCTGCGAGCGCCAACTTCTTATCCATATTCACAGCATTCCAGATTCGACCGCATCAATGCTTGCGGTTCGTAAACGTTTGATGACATGCAGTGAATAGGAAAACGACCCCAGCGACAGCATGATGCCGTTGCAGGTTTGTCTGTCTGGCCGGATGCGTCGTTTCGAAAGGACGTTCAGGCCTGCGGCCTGGCTCTCCCGATATGACACCTTGGCTTCATTAAGATCGCGTCGATGCTAGTCTAGCTCGATGCTCAACCTCCCAAGAAAACTCCATCCCAAACGGCCAAGACACCCGCATCCGGGATATCTTGCCGATCTTTTGTCGGCATCGCGGTGATGCCGATGGCGTCAACAGGCTTTCTCAGAAGAGGCCGGCGGCGCCAGCGGACTGCACAAATAAAAGTGCGCTTCGTCATCGCTCACCGGTAGCCGAAGCTTTCGAAGCGAATAGGTAGGCCGCGCTCTATGGCCCCGTTGTCGGGCGGCAGCATTGCGATCCCGTCCGCTAGAGCCATCGACATCAGGCTCGCTGAGGAGCCGCGGCCAAGCATTTCCAGAACCGGCCGGCCCAGCTCGTCGCAACCGGCTTTTCTGACCGGGACAAATTCCGTCCTACCTATTCGCTTCTCGTAAATGAAGCCCGAAACGGCAGCCGACCAGTCGGGCTGCACGTTGTGTAAACCGGCGATCGTTCTGATCGCCGGTAATGCGATCTGTCGAAACGTCACCAGCGCAGCGTTCGGATTGCCGGGCAACCCGGCAAAGAGCATCTGCCCGATCATGCCGATCTTGACGGGTTTTCCGGGACGCATCGCGACTTTCAACACGTCGAGCGAGCCGCCATTGTCGCCAAAGGCGGTGACGACATGATCCTCCTCGCCGGCCGATACGCCGCCAGTTGATACGAGAACGTCACATGCCCCAGCCGCATGTCGAAAAACTTCGGCCAATGCATCCCGCCGATCGGGAACGATCCCATAGTCGATGACTTCCGCCCACGTGAATGGCGACATCATCGCGCGGATCATGATCCGGTTGGAGTTATAGATCGCTCCGCGCGTAAGCGGCGTGCCAGCGTCGCGCAATTCGCTACCGGTCGAGACGAGGCCGATGCGGACTTTTCTGAAAACCTCGATTTCGGCCAGGCCCTGTCCCGCGAGCAGCGCCATTCTTTGCGGCGACAGAACGCTTCCGCCTTCCAGGAGGCTTTGCCCCGCCCTGACGTCTTCGCCCGCAAATCTGATGTTTTCACCATGTCGCGGCGGTCTCGCCACCGTGATGCGGTCGCCGACACGCTCGCAACGCTCCTGCATGACCACTGCATCGAACCCATGAGGCACCAGGGCTCCAGTGAAGATGCGAACCACGCCGTTCGGCTTGCGGAGTCTTTCCTCGAAAACATCACCGGCCGCGATGCGGCCTACGATCGAAAACCTCCACGGTCCCGTTCCGGAGAAATCGGCGGTCCTCACCGCATATCCGTCCATTGCGGAGTTATCGAAAGGCGGGAGGTCGATCGCCGCGCGGACTTCTCTCGCCAGGACGCGGCCCGTCGCTGCAATCAGGGAAACCTGCTCGGTCTCGCATACCGGCACGGCGCTCGCTGCTGCCTTGGCCGCGGCGATATCGACCGGAATGACCTTGCCGTCGACGCCGGCCGTGCAAGCCTCATGAGCAATCGTTTGAGCTGCTGCCTTCATGGAAACCTACGGTGCAAGACTCTTCAGATAGGCGATGACGTTCTGGACTTCATCGGGCTTCTTAAGGCCGGCAAAGACCATCTTCGTACCTGGAACCTTAGCCTTCGGCGCAACGAGATATTCGGCGAGCGAAGCATCGTCCCAGACGAGGCCGGCGGCCCCGGCGTCTTTCATGGCTTTCGAATAATTAAACCCCTCGACTGTCCCAGCGGTCCTGCCGATGAGATCGCCGAGATGCGGGCCTACCTTGTTAGTCTTGCTATCGGCTGCATGGCAGGCCGCGCATTTCTTGAACACGGCTTCGCCTGCCGCGACGTCCTGGGCCAGAGCTCCCGAGACGCAAAAAGATAGAGAGCCGACAAGAGCGGCAATAGGTATGCTAAGTCGCTTCAAAATAAAGTTCTCCAGAACTTAGGGAAGGCCGCTGGCGGGAAAGCGGTCCCGCCGTGACGCATTTGCGCAACGGCAGGACCGATCATCGGTCTAGAGCGATTGATATTCCTGCGACTTGAACGACAGGTGTTTTACCCCTTCCGGTGCGTCCGAGATTTTCCGGATGTTCGCCCAGGTCTGCTTGTAGTTCGGCAGGATCAGCTCGTTTGTCCCGGCGTTGATGACGTTGCCCTGCACGCCCGTTGGGAAACCAAACAGCATGAAGGTCTCGCCCTTTCGCGCGGTCGGCGTTGGATAGACCATCGCCTGCGTCGAACCGCTCTCATTGTAGACCTCGACGAGATCGCCGTTCTTCACGCCAAGTTCCGTCATGTCGTCCGGGCTCATCTCGATGAACGGGAACGGCCAGCGGTCCATCACGAACTCGCTCTCCTGGTCGAGGAAGGCGTTTTGCCAGACCTGGTTCGCGCGACCATTGTTGATGAGGTACTTGTTGTTTTTCTTCTGCTCCTCCTTGCCGGGTGCCTGCAGGCCGCGCCACTGCGCTTCCATGAAGGTCGCCTTCCCGTCCTTGGAGCCGAACTTGCCCTCCGTGTAGAGCCGCTTGGTGCCGACGATCTTGCCGTTCTCGAAGCCCGTCGCCGGTTCCTGGAAACCGTTGTTGCCCATGGCGCGCAGGCGCTCGTAGGTGACGTGCTCGCCACCGCCGGCATTCTTGTTGTAGCCGTCCATGAAGGCGTCTTCTTCGGTCGCCCAGTCATAGCCCTTGAACTGGTCGGCATAGGCGTTGTCACCCATTTCGCGGAGGACCCTTTCCATGTTCTGAGCGAGACCCGCGGCAATCAGGCAGTCCGGCTTGGCGTTGCCGGGCGGGTCCATGTAACGCTCGACAAGCCGCATGCGGCGTTCGCCATTCATGGAAGTCAGGTTCATCTCTCCAGATTCGGCGGCAGGCAGCCAGACATGGCTCGCGGCGCCGATTTTGGAGGGGATGATGTCGACGTCGACCGAGAAGAGACCGCCGGCCTTGATGGCATCGGTGATGGCCTTCACCATGGCGTCGCGGTCACCGTAAGGGACGGCGTTCATCGCGTCTTTCACGATGTCGGTCCGCTTCTTGTAGACCATGTTGAACTGGTGAGCGTTCAGCGTGGTCTTGTAGTGGTCGCACGCCCAGATGTGGTGGACACCTCCCTTGCCCTCGATGAGCAGCTTATCGACGTAGGCGGCGGGACGGCCGACATGCGCGTCCGATGGACGGACATAGCCCTCCTGGTGGCCGCCCATGCGGACGCAGCCGCCGCCCTCGCGGCCGATATTGCCGGTGGCCAACGCGACGTTCACGAGCGCTGCGTTGGTACGGTAGTTGTCGTTGCCCCAGATCAGGCCCTTCTCGTACGCAAACATGGTGCGCCGGCGCTTGCCCTCTTTGGGCTCGGCGATCCAGGCGGCCGACTGACGAATCTGGTCGACTGTCAGGCCGGTGATTTCGGCTGCCTGCTCGAGCGTCGTCTTGTTGGCGGCAAGTGCCTTGTCGAAGTCTTTGGTCGAGGCGTCGATGAAAGCTTTGTCGACCCAGCCTTTGTCGGCAATCTCGGTCAGCCAGGCGTTGAACAGCACCATGTCCGTGCCGGAATTGATGGCAAGGTGCATGACATTGTCCTTGCCGGCTTCGGCCTCGGCCGCGTTCACCGACACAGTGCGCCGGGGATCGACGAAGATGATCCGGCCGTTCGCATGCGGCTCGTCAGGGAGTTGCTCCTGCTTCTTCTGCATGGACGTTCCGCGCAGGTTCGGGATCCAGTGGTTGAGGAAATAGTTGGTCTGCGTTTCCAGCGGATTGTTGCCTACTGAAACCAGCGTGTCCGCCAGTTCGGCATCCTCGTAACAATTGTTCAATTCGCCGACGCCCATGTCGCGGGTCGCATGAACCTCGGAATTATAAGCAGGGCGGTTGTGGATGCGGATGTTCTTCACTTTCATGGAGCCGAAATAGAGCTTTCCAGTCCCCCAGGTGTTCTCGTAGCCGCCGGCCGAGCCGCCATGGTCGAAGACCGAGACGAACAGCCCATCCTCGCCCTGTTCCTTGATGACGGCTGCCGTCACCCGCGCCACCAGATCGAGCGCATCCTCCCATGAAGTCGGCTGCATCTGGCCGTAGCGCCAGACCATCGGATCAGTCAGTCGTTGCAGTTGCGAATTTCTCGCTGTCGAGTAGCGCAATTCGCCCATGCGCGCGCCGCGCACCGAGCCAAGACCGGAATTCACCTCGCATTCGTGGTCCGGCTTGATGACGATATGCACGTCCTGGCCGTTCTGCTTGACGATGTTGTACATCGACGGCGCGTACCAGGCGTCGGTCTCGGGCGGCTGCTGCTCGGCGAGATTGACGCCGAACGCATTCGAAGCGGCTTCGGTGCCGCCCTGCTTGTTCGCTGGCCAAGTGTAGGCATGGTAGCCGCAACCGACGATGCAGTAGTGGCAGGTGACGTTATGCTTCTTCGCATCCGCCGGAATGATCGGCAGGCGATCAACGTGACGTTTGTAGGCCATGATCGGTCCTCCCTTAAAGAACGTTGCTCAAGCGGCCGTAGATGAGTTCGTCTACGCCTTCGGCGTAGATGTCGCCCTTCTCGTCCACGCGCAGCGCATATTGTGGAAGGTTCGCCGTCGACTGGCCCCAGATCTGCTGACCTCCGGCATCGGCATCGAAACGGGAATAATGGCCCGGGCAATTAAAAGTGTGGTCGGCCGCATTGTAGTTGAGCGGAAAGCCCTTATGCGGACAGACAGTCGAGAAGCCGACAATGTCGCCATCGGGTCCAACTCCGCCTTCGACCTTCGTCCCAAGCTTCAAAAGCACGCCGGGCGCGTCGTCATCCGGGTATCCGACGTCGAAGGGTTCGTTTGGCTTCAAGTCAGAAACATTGGCCAGCCGGTTGGATGGGTATTCAACCAGCGCGAGGCCAGGCGCCGCCTTGGCCTGTGTGGCCGGGAGCGTTGCAGCGGCCGCAGCACCGGCAGCGGCAAATGCTCCCCCTCGTAGAAATTGTCGCCGGCCGATATCGACCAGTCTGTTGCAGCGCTCCATGCGTTCCTCCCACTTGGCGATGGCTATCACCAAGCAAGAAGCAACTGACGTGCCATTCGCCTAAGCCGTTGATTTCGAAAAGCTAGTGCTTACGTCAAACGCACCACGATCAATATCGGCGTTCGGATATTCGAACATGGTGCGATGCCGAAGGTTCAGGAACCCGGACGCACGCGATCGGCTATTCCAAGACGGGTCATCTTTTCCCAAAGTGTCGTTCGCGAAATGGCCAGAAGGCTCGCTGCTTTGGCGATCTGACCCCCAGTTTCCGCCAGTGCACGCTCGATCTGGCGCCGTTCGGCGGCGTCGCGAACATCGGCCAGCGGTACAAAGCCTTGAGAGCTGCCTTTGGAAGACTGCTCAGGAAACAGGTCGCCCGGCATTATCCATTCGGACGTAGACAGAGCGACGGCGCGATCCACACGATTGCGAAGTTCGCGAACATTACCAGGCCATTCGTAGACCAGCGCTGCTTCTTCAGCCAGTGCGCTGAAACCGCGAATACGAACATCTGATCTGGCGACGGCGTTTTCCAAAAATCGATCTAGGAGCCAGGGAATGTCGTCGGGACGTTGCCGCAACGGGGGAATCTCGACGGGTAGGACCGCCAGCCGAAAGTAGAGGTCCTCTCGAAAGGTTGAGGCAGACCTCACGACACCCAATTGCTGGTGGGTCGCCGCGACGATCCGCGCGCGAAAGGGCATAGAGGATTCGCCGCCGACGCGTGTGAAGCTCCCGTCTTCGATAAGACGAAGCAACTTTGCTTGAAGAGGCAAAGGCATGTCGCCGATCTCATCGAGAAACAACGTGCCTTTTCCTGACCGGTCGGCGTAGCCGAGATGTCGCTGCTGTGCGCCAGTGAACGCACCTTTCTCGTGACCGAAAATCTCGCTTTCGAGCAGATCAGCGGGGATCGCCGCACAATTGACGGCAATGAACGGCTCAGCGCTTCGACATGAAATCTGGTGCAGCAACCGTGCCGCCACCTCTTTGCCAGACCCGGTCTCGCCGGTGATCAATACCGGTAGGTCGTGTACCGCATAGCGATGCAGGAGGTCCTCGGCATGCTGAATGGCGGGAGACTCTCCAAGGACATATCCTCCCGACCGGAGCCGGCTGAAGGGCATGCGCCGGCCGGCATCGATCCTCCGCAGGAATTCGTCCATGACGAAGGGCTTGGTCAAAAAGTCAACCGCTCCCGATCGCATCAACCTGACGGCCTGATCGACCTCACCGTAGCCGGTCACAAAGAGAAACGGCGGGGTGTTGGGTAGCTTGGCGATCTCGTTGAACACCACCTCGCCGGACATATCGGGCAGACGCACGTCGCAGACGATCAGGTCGAGCGCGTCCGATGAAATGGCGATGCCCGAAATTGCCTCTCGACCTGACTGCCACCATTGTACACGCCAACCCTCGAGTTCGAGACGCTGGACGATCGAGCCGCCCATGACCGGGTCGTCTTCGACTAGACCTATGTTCGCCGACTCAGGCAGCATCCGCTCTTCGATTCTCCCACTCCAGGGGAAGCAATAGTGTGATCATCGTTCCGCCACCGGACTTGCCGCCGATTTCGATCGTGCCTTGAAGATCGTCCACCACACGCCTTACCATCCATAAGCCAAGCCCGCGGCCAGCTCGCACAGCTGGCCCAGGATCGTGGTCGAGCAAGATCCCGGTGATGTCCGCGGGTATCCCTGGCCCCTCGTCGCCAATTCCAATAGTCAAGCGATCTGCCGCGCCTGTCGCGACGAAGCTGATCTCACCTCCCTCCGGGGTTGCAGCACTTGCATTCAGAAGAAGATTGAGAATGGCCTGGCGAACCGGCCCTCCCTTGATCGAGATCTGGTCTGTTCCATGCCAGACAACGTCCCAGGCAAGCCGCTGGCGTTTGCGTCGCAACTCCGGCTTGAGCAGGAGACGCACATCTTCGAAATCCTCGGACGTCAACGGCCGGTGCGAACGATCTGGCCTGTAGGTGGCAAGCGCGGCCTCCACGACATCGCGAATGCCAGCGAGACCGCGTTCGATCAACCTGATCGATGTCTCGCGCACGCCCGGTGTCTGGCCATGTTGCTTCAGAGTGTCGATCGCGTTGAATAGCCCCCCAAGCGGATTGTTGATTTCGTGGGCCATCCCGGACGCCAGTCGTCCCAGGCTGGAGAGCTTCTCCTCCTCGGCGAGTTGCATGGCGAAGTTCGCACGCTCCCGCTCGGCATGGACAAGCGCGTTGTACCCGCGAAATAGCCCGGCCACTTCGGCGTCGCCGGTTGGAATCTCGCGAAGCGAAATCGGCTCGGCCACGCCATGAGCCGCGGCGCGCATATGGTTCTCAAGGACGCGCATCGGGCCGATCATCCGCCTCACGAGCCAGAACCCGCCTAAAGAAAAGAGGGCAGCGAGTACACCGTTGGTGACGAGCAGCGTCACCAGAATCTCGCGGCGCTCGGCAAAAAGGTGAGACACGTCGAACGTCGCATGGATGGTCCCGATCGGTTGTCCCTGATAAACGAGTTCACGACGGGCGAAGCCGGTCAGGGTGGTCTCGTCGATCGAGACGACGTTCGAGCTATAGCGGTTGAGATAGGCTTCCGGCAGTTCCGAATAAGTCGCGATGCGGTTCGGATCACTTGCAGCGAGTACTCTCCCATCGGCGCCGGTCACCACCGTTTCGATAGGTGCCAGCGTTTTGTAGGAGGCCGAAGACCTGTCAAGGGCATCGAACACCTCCCAGACATCGCTACGCAGCACGGCGGGCACAACCGCCGACGACAATCCATCCAGATAGGTTTCGGCAAGACCCTTGAGAAAACCCTCCTGTGTTCGCGACAGCCGGTCAAGCACGCGTTCCGAGATGGCTGCGCTTACGATCACCACCAACAGCGCCACGAGCATCGGGACGCGATAGGAAACGGGAATCGATCGAAAGCGGCGCAGCAGATTCATCCGAACTGCCTCACCGTTTCGACCTTTGCCGCGATCGTGTCGAAGAGCGAGGGATCGGTTGCGAGAAACCCATCCAGACGCAACAGCGCCAATACCTTTTTGCTTTCGGGGTCGGCGGTCATGGCGACGAGGGCTTGCTGAAGGGCTTTTATCCGCGGATCGTTGGACAACGATCTGGGCGATGCAATTGGTGGAAAACCGAGCCACTCCGATTTCCTTACGATGCGCGTCTGACTGATCAGGCCAGGCTCTGTCTCGCGCATCACTTCGTAGACATAACCATCGACACTCCCTGATTGCGCCAGTCCAGCCGCGACCGCCCGGATCACATTGCGATGCCCGTAAGTGAAGAAGGTTCGCGAAAAGAAGCCCGCGGGCGCAAACTTATTTTCGGCGAGCAGAGCGCGCGTGACCAAGAAGCCGGAGTTCGAATCGGGATCGGAAAAAGCGTGGACGTCGCCCTTGAGACCTGTCCAGTCTTCGACGTGCCAGTTGGCCGCGGCGATCAGATAGGACTGATAAAGCGGGCGGCCGTGCCAAATTGGCGTGGCGACAAGATCGAGATCGGCCTTGAACTGCACATAGGGATAGCCGCAGATCCAAGCAGACTGGATCTGGCCCGAAACGAGGAGCGCGGTGATTTCCTGATAGGTTCGGCGCGTGACAAGCTCGACCGGACCGCCAATCTTAGCCGCAAGGTAGGTTCGCAGATGACCGAGCAGCTCGATGTCATTTGATAGGAAAACAGGTGTCAGACCAAACTTGAACGGTTCGTCGGCCGCGCCAGCCCACGCTGGAGCGGCGTAACCCACTATACCCGCCGCAGCCGCAGCGATCACCGTGCGCCGTGTAACAGCAACGCCGTCGGTACCCCGATTGGGGCTGCCTAGGTTGCTCACAAATTCCTCCCGATCAGGCGATAGACTTAACCTGACGCCCTACGGTAATTTCAATTTTCATGGATATCTAGATGCGATTTCGTAGAAGGATCCGCCCACGGATGGGTGCGCTCCGCAATCACCGAGATTGCGGAGCGCCTTCATCAGGCTGCGATCTTGCCGCCGCCTTGCTTTGTGATCACAACGACGGACGGCCTAGCCGGCATGTCATTCTTGAAGTCCGGCCAGCGGGTCGAAGGATCCTCGTAGTATGAGCGGCGACCGAACGCTCCCCAATCCTCCCCGCCGTCGGCCGGGTGCTGGACAGCGAGGAAAAGCGTCTCGTCGTTCGGCGTGAAAATCGGACCGCACATTTCAGCTCCTACCGGCACGCGGAAGAACAGTTTAGACGTCGCGCGTGCATCGCCTTCCGTGTCCACCGCCCAAAGACCGTCCGTACGTCCGGTGGCCTTTGGCGAGTTGCCGTCGGTCGACACCCACAAGCGTCCGGCGTTGTCGATGGCGCAATTGTCCGGCATCCCGAACCATCCGTTCTTGGTCGTCTCTGTCGAGAACGTGGCTCCAACCTCGGCCACCGCGGGATCGCCACATTTGACCAGGATTTCCCACTTACCGCTCGTGGCGGAGAAGTCGCCGTCAGCTTCCGCAATCTCGATGATGTGGCCGAAAGCGTTCTTCGCGCGCGGGTTCGCGGCGTCGATCTGATCGTCCTTGCGGTTGGTGTTGTTGGTCAGCATGACGTAGACCTTACCGTTGATCGCATTCGGCTGGATGTCCTCCGGGCGATCCATCTTGGTGGCGCCGAGCAGATCGGCCGCTCGGCGCGTCTCAATGACGACGTCGGCTTGGCTGTTGAAACCGTTCTCGGCCGTCAGTGGGCCCTCGCCAAAGACCAACGGCAACCATTGCATGGTGCCGTCCTCGGCGAATTTCGCCACATAGAGTGTGCCCTCATCTAGCAGGTTCATATTGGCGGCGCGGTCGCTCGGATTGAATGTACCGGCGGTGACGAACTTGTAGACATAGTCAAAGCGCTCGTCGTCCCCCTGGTAAAGAACGACGCGTCCATTCTTGGCAACGATCGACTCGGCCCCTTCGTGTTTCATCCGGCCGAGCGCGGTCCGCTTCTTCGGCACAGAATTCGGATCGCTTGGATCGATCTCGATCATCCATCCGAATCGGTTCGGTTCGTTGGGTTCTTTCGATACGTCGAACCGATCATAGAAATTCGCCCATTCATACGTGCCATCGGGAATTCCGAGCCGCTCATAGTTCGCGGCTTCCGGATGGTCCGCGGCCAGTTCTCCGCCGAAGTAGCCGTGGAAGTTTTCCTCGCCAGACATCACGGTGCCCCAAGGAGTGATGCCGCCGGCGCAGTTGTTGACGGTACCGAGCACTTTGGTGCCAGTCGCATCGGCGTTGGTCTTGAGGCGGTCACTGCCGGCGGCCGGCCCCGTGACCAACATCTCCGTATCGGCGGTGATGCGACGGTTGGACTTGCTGTCCTTCACGAGTTGCCACTTGCCGTCGACCTTCTGGATTTCCGCAACGGACATGCCGTGTGCTGCAATCTCGACGTCAACTTGCTCCTTCGTCAGCGGCTTCTGTTCGATCTTACCCTCGACGACGCTCACAATGCCCGGAAACATCAGGTGTGGGTTGGTATATTCATGATTGACCACCAGAAGCCCGTGCTCGGATGATCCGTCGAGCGGGATGTAGCCGATGTAGTCGCTGTTGTAGCCGAACTGACGACGCTGGGTGTCCGCCGTTTGCTTTGTCGGATCGAATTCAGGCGCATCCGCGAACAATCCGTCACCCCACCTTATGAGAATGTCCGCATCATAGCCTGCGGCGACATGATGCTTGTCGTCGACACCTGCCTCTACTTCATCGAAAGTGAAGGAAGAGCCGCCCGCGGCACGTGCGTTATCGGCAGTGATCAACGCAATGGGGCTGACCGTAGCTGCGATTGCCGTTACCGCGAGTGAACCCCGCAGGAAGCCGCGGCGCGAGAAACGCGCGCTGATTATCTCTCCCATCGTGGGATTGCCGGTCCGGTTGCGTGGCGCGCTGTCGGCTTCTTCGAGCTGGCTCGTCCTGAAAGGGCTTGGCTGTGAAACGTGGTCGTTCATCTGGCTATCCTCAATGGCGGGTGAACACTCTGACGGGAGTGTTCCCGACCTCTAGGAGCGGTGTGTTACACCAATATGAAATCCAGAAATCTCGAATTGTTGGTTGAATGTCATGGCGTTGTCGCACGCGGAGTGGAGAACTCCTGGAAACGCGCACTCGCGGCAGGACACTCATGGGAGATCGGAGATGCCTCGATTGTTCATCATCGGCGGAAGCGACGCCGGTATCAGTGCCGCGCTTAGAGCGCGCGAACTCGCGCCCGAATGGCAAGTCACCGTGGCGGTTGCCGACCGCTACCCGAACTTCAGCATCTGCGGAATTCCGTATTTCCTTAGTAAGGAGGTGGCCACCCCCGACGATCTCGCACATCGTAAGGCCGCTGACATTCAGGCCCTCGGCGTCGAGCTGCTGCTCGGCCATCCCGTGGAACGGGTGGATGCGCCCGCGCATCGCGTCGTCGTGCAGACGCCTAGCGGCGCGCAAGAGCACGAGTACGACAAGTTGATGATCGGGACCGGAGCGAACTCGGTTCGGCCATCCATTCAAGGAATGGATCTACCCGGCGTCTTTCTATTGCGCTGGATGGGTGACACCCTGGCTTTCGAGCACTACCTGACGAGCAAGCTGCCGAAGAACGTGGTCATCGTCGGGGGCGGATATATCGGCCTCGAGATGGCGGAGGCGCTCACGCGCCGCGGTATCCTGGTTACCGTGATTGAAATGGCCCCGAGCGTCATGACCACAGTGGATCCAGATTTGGGCCAATTGGTTGGAGCGGAGTTGCAGCGCAACGGAGTGCGCGTAGTGGCCGGCCAGGCAATCTCGTCCATTGAGCGCGATGGCGACCTCTTACGCATCGAAGGGCCTGACAATTTCGCTTGCGTTGCCGATATGGTCCTGGTCGCGGTCGGCGCCCGACCGGAGACGGGGCTTGCGACGGCGGCAGGGGTGGAGCTCGGCTTCAAAGGCGCTCTGAAGGTGAGCAGGCGCATGGAAACGAATGTGCCCGATATCTTCGCCGCCGGCGATTGTGTCGAAACCTGGCACCGGATTACCCAATCGAACACCTACCTCCCGCTCGGAACGACTGCGCATAAGCAGGGACGGATCGCGGGCGAGAACGCCATTGGCGGCAATCGCATGTTCGAGGGCAGTCTCGGCACTCAATCGGTGCGGCTATTCGACTACGTGGTGGCGCGAACCGGATTCCACGATCGCGATGCAGCGAATGGGGGCTTCGATTCACTCTCCGTTGATTCTGTGGTCTGGGACCACAAGGTCTACTATCCCGGAGCCAAAGAGATGCGGATCCGCATCACCGGCGATCGCAACTCGGGACGGCTCCTGGGTGCACAGATCATCGGCCATTATGGCACCGAAGTTTCGAAGCGTATCGATATTTTCGCCACGGCCATCCACCATGGAATGACCGCCGAACAGATGAGCGACCTCGACCTTAGTTATACTCCACCGCTCAGCAGCCCTTGGGATCCAGTCCAGATCGCAGCGCAGGCATGGAGTGCCCGCTGGTGGGCCGCTGCCGATCGGTCTGCAGCCGCCTAAATTAGAAGTCGATTTGGACCCGAGCGTCGTCGTCGTTGCCGGAAAAGTCCGGCATGATGTCGCCGGCCAACAGCTTTTCCTTGGACAGCAGGCCGGCATCCTCGAGCGCCTCGCGGTCGGGAAGATCGTACAGCGTGTCGAGCCCGAACTCGAGCAGGAACGCCGGCGTGGTGACATAGGTGTAGGGCGCCCCGGGCTGCGGCGCGCGCGGGCCAGACGCGATGAAGCCGTGGGAGCGCAGATTGCCGATCAGGTCGCGGCTGATCTCCTTGCCGAAGAATGACGATAGCTCTCCACGGGTGATCGGCTGGAAGTAGGCGATGCACATCAGCACCAGTACCTCCGACTGCGTCAGTTCGACGGCGCGCTCGCTTGCGCCGACCGCGATGCGGATGGCGTCGGCATAGGCCGGACGGGTCAGGTGCTTCCAGCCGCCGGCGACGGCGACCAGGTCGAAGGGGCGGCCGCGCAGTTCCTCGCGGATGTCATCGATCAGAAGATCGATGCTGCAGTTTTTTCCCACGATGCGCGCCAGGGTCTCGCGGCCGACCGGCTCGCTGGCCGCAAAAATCGTCGCCTCGACGCGATTCATCCACTCCCGCCAGCGTGCCTCCGGGGGCAGATGGTCGAGCTCCCGATCGAACAGACCGTCGTCCGGTCGGCCTTTCCTTCGTCTCGCTTGCGCCGCCTCCGCCATTTTCGTCAGATCCCGTAGATACGGAAGGTCGTGCGGCCGCTGAGTTCACGCACGGCGCCGAGTTCCACCAGGCGGTCGAACAGACGACGCAGGCCGCGGTCGCTCATTCCAGTTTTTTTGTCCCCTCGTGACGCAGCGAATGCGTCTTCGTTCAGCAAGCGCTCGACGATGGTATCGGCCGCCTTTGCCCGCAGCTTAGGCGCCACCACGAGCAACCGATCAGCCCTTCGCCCGAGTTCGACCGACAGATCAATCGCCCGCAACGCCGCGCGCGCCTGCGCAGCAAGCAGATTTTTCGCCCGCGCATTGTCATCCTCGACGCTTGCTACGATGGCGATTCCGGAACGCCGCGGACGACCGGGACCCCCCGCATTGACCTCGGCGCCGAGCAGCGGCACGGCGTGCGTCCAGCCCAGGCGCTGCGCCAGCAGCGTGTCCGCGAACCAGGCGCCGACGGTACGAGGAAGGCCGCGCCGCTCGGCGACCGCAATGGCGCCGACCAGCGTTCCGACCGCCCCTTCGCTCGCCGCAAGCTGCCGAAGCTCGTCGGCCAGGTCGGCCGCCGTCTCGTCATCGCGGGCAAGACCTAGGGCCGCGAGCACGCCGGCGATACTCGCCTCCGTCAGAAGTTCTTCCACGGGTCGGGCCGCCAGCCGGCGCCAGGCCAGCAGCATGCGGCCGGCCGGGCCGACATCGTCGCCCGGGCGCGTGAGCAGCACGGCGTCACGCAGCGCCGCTACGTCCTCGACCCGCCCGGCCTGCCTGGTCGTCACCGCCGCCGCGGCGAGCGCCTGACGCTGCCGCCACGCGCCGGCCCATCTTTCCTGCCGGCGCACCACGGCGTCGAGCGCGCCGATGGCGGCGCCCGCGGCAATCGCGATGTCTTCTAGGGCATTTGGCCCAGGCTCTTTTGCGCCAAGGCTTTGCGCATCCAGAACGGCGCGGCGCAGCCAGCCCGGCAGCGCGATCGCTTGGGCGGCCGTGACGGCTCCGAGCGCCGGCGCCTGATGGCGCGAAGAGGTCTTTGGGCGCAGAATCATCGTCGGCAGGATGAATCACGGCGGCGGTTTTGGCAACAGGAATGGGCAGAAACCGCCGCGCTTGTCAACTGGATAGAACGAGTGATAATGTTGCATTATCCGTCGTTTTCGTCTTTATATAGAGAATGGCCCGAATCGTCGATCAAAACACCGAAAATCGTACTCCGCAGGGCTCCGCTCGATCACAGGAAACGGCCCCGGGCATCGACCAGACCGAGCCGCCGGCCGAGCACGACGCGCCGATCGCCGACGACATGCCCGACATCATCGACGTCGTCCTGGAGATGGGCCGCGCGCCGGAAGAGCCGCCGGAGGAAGCCGGAGCCCCCTCCCCTTCCCTTCCGGTCGCCTCGACCCCGCGTCTGCCGGCGCATCTCGACGCGCTGGCCGATCGCGCACGCGACTATGTCGAGGCGGCGAGCTCGTCCAACACGCGCCGCGCCTACGCCTCGGACTGGAAGCAGTTTGCGAGCTGGTGCCGTCGGCAGGGCGTCGAGATGTTTCCGCCCGATCCCCAGGTGGTCGGCCTCTACATCACCGCATGCGCCTCGGGAAAGGCGACCGGCGACAAGAAGCCGAACTCCGTGTCGACCATCGAGCGTCGGCTCTCGTCGTTGACGTGGAACTATGCGCAGCGTGGCCAGCCGCTCGACAGGAAGGACCGCCATATCGCCACCGTCATGGCCGGCATCCGCAACAAGCACGCCGCCCCACCGCGGCAGAAGGAAGCGGTTATGCCCGAGGACCTGATCGGCATGCTGGAAACGCTCGACCGCGGCTCTCTACGCGGCTTGCGCGACCGCGCCATGCTTTTGCTTGGCTTTGCCGGCGGCCTGCGCCGCTCCGAGGTCGTCGGCCTCGATGTCGGCCGCGACCAGACCGAGGATTCCTCGGGCTGGGTTGAGATCCTCGACAAGGGCATGCTGTTGCGCTTGCGCGGCAAGACCGGCTGGCGCGAGGTCGAAGTCGGGCGCGGCTCGTCCGACACCACCTGCCCCGTCGTTGCGCTGGAGACCTGGCTTAAGCTCGCACGCATCGCCCACGGCCCTCTCTTCCGGCGTGTCACCGGCCAGGGCAAGGCGGTCGGCGCCAATCGGCTCAACAACCAGGAAGTCGCCCGTCTCGTCAAGCGCACCGCACTGGCGGCTGGCGTGCGTGGAGATCTGCCCGAGGGCCAACGCGGCATGATGTTTGCCGGCCATTCCCTTCGCGCCGGCCTGGCGTCCTCGGCCGAGGTCGACGAGCGTTTCGTGCAGAAGCAGCTGGGACACTCGAGCGCCGAGATGACCCGCAAGTATCAGCGGCGGCGCGACCGCTTTCGCGTCAATCTCACGAAGGCCTCGGGGCTGTAGAAAAGCCCCTCCCCTCCCCCGCTTTCGGCCGCCGGATGGTGGTCTGGGAGAGCAGGATTTTCACCTTAGCGCTTCAATTGAAATCGGGAAGTAAAACCGACAGCTACCGGGCCGATGAGGCTTTCCAGGGGGATTTTGCCGATCTCGTAAGCCATTGTTTTGATTGTATCTGATTTGCGATTGTCAAGCTATATTGATATTAGGTTGACTCATAGGGGATTTTCTTTTGCGCCTTATTAACTATCGATAATGACCTCTTATCGATAGTGATTGATTTCGTGGCGCAAATCGACCAGAATCGTGCTGATCATCGCCGCCGGCGCCGTGGATCCCGCGCCAGCCGGCCCTTCCCGGCCGAAAGAGGCATCTTGCATGTCCGAAACTCCGATCCGCCTGCCCGATGCCGCCACGGTCGAAGCCGTGCTGCAGAGCCTCGATCCGGGGTCGGCAGACGTGGATCTCGCCCCTGCCCTTTCGGCCGCGTTTCCTGGCTTCGCCTTTTCGACGGCCGTGGTCGACGACTTTTACTGGCGCGGCGATGCGCGTACGGTTCTAACCGCCGACGGCGCTCGCCTCGGCGATCACTGCCAATGGGTGGAGCACGAACTGGCCGCCCTCGGCGGCGATCTCACAGCGTTCTGGGACCGCCATCGCGACAGCGGGACCAAATTCGCCGAATGGCGAGGCGCGGCCGTCTATGCCTTCGCACCGACCGGCCCGGGCGTCGCCGACTTCGTCCAGATCAGCCTCAGCCGTGAGCATGAGTTCCTGGCCGGCCCTGTCGTCGAGCCCGACTTTCGACCCTTCAGTGCCGACCGTCTGCTCGAACCGGACTGGGTGAAGCGCGAGCCAAAGACCGACGCGCCGGTGCTTGCCGGCCCGGTCTATCGCCTGCAGCGGCGTAGCGGCCTCGTCCACATGCGCAGCTTTCTCGCCACCTGCCAGCGCCTCGAGCGCGAGCACCGCGAGGCGCGGCGACCGGAGATCGAGGCCCGCACCATCCGCGAGGTCGGACTCGACTATGACCGCGAGACGCCGTTTCTCGAACTCAGCCCGGACTGGTTCGCATTCGTGCCGCGCGAGAACCGCTTCTTTGCCGACTGGGCGCGGTCGAGCACCGCAGGCGCCAAGATCTTCAATCAATGGGCCTTCGAGATCACAGACTACGAGGAGCGCGGCCGGCGCCAGCTGAGCTTCATTCCGCGGCCGCTCAAGATGCCAGCCGAACGCTTGTTCGTCGAAGAAGGGATCTCCGTCCACCGGCTGATGGAGCACATCGAGGCGATCGACGCCGAGGTCGGCTTGCCCTTCGCCTGGTTCTTCCTGATGACGCACGGCCACTGGGTTGATCCGGATGTCGGCGACGCCATTGCCGAAGGCCTGCGCGCCGGCCGCGTGCGCCTGCCTGATCGCGATGCCGCGGTCCTGCTCGACTGGGCCGCCAAACGATACCTGTTCTGAGCCGCCGCCATGGATGCCATACTTCCAAAACCCCTTTCCGATGCAAAACACCGCCGCGCCGAGGCGCTCGACGCGCTGGATTCGGTGTTGCCCTTCGATCGGCGCGATTTCCTGGCCGAGTTGCTTACCGACGACGATGTCGCCACGCTGCGCCATCTGGCGACTGAAGGTATGGGCGAGAATTCTTTGCGGGCTCTCTCCTCCGATCTCGGCTATCTTGAGGCTTGGTGCCGCGCCGCGACCGGATCGCCCCTGCCCTGGCCGGCGCCGGAGCCGCTGCTGCTGAAATTCGTGGCGCATCATCTGTGGGATCCCGCCAAGCGTGAGACCGATCCAAGCCACGGCATGCCCGAGGATGTCGCGGCGGCGCTCCGAGACGCGGAACTGCTGCGCGCCGATGGGCCGCATGCGCCGAGCACTGTGCGACGTCGGCTGTCGAGCTGGTCGACGCTGACCGGGTGGCGCAATCTCAAGGGCAAGTTCAATGCGCCCGGCCTGCGCCAGGCCCTGAAACTCGCGACGCGGGCCAGCGCCCGCCCGCGCGGCCGCAAAAGCCCCAAGGCGGTGACGGCCGATGTGCTCGCCGCCCTCCTTCAGGCCTGTGCCGGGGAGCGCCTGGTAGACGTTCGCGACCGCGCGCTGCTGCTCACGGCCTTTGCCTCCGGCGGACGTCGTCGCAGCGAGGTGGCATCGCTGCGCCTCGAGCAGTTGGTCGAGCAGGATCCCGTTCCGGTAGACCCCAAGGATCTGGACGGCGCAAAGCTGCCCTGCCTCGAAATCCGCCTCGCCCGCACCAAGACCACCGAGGCCGACGACGACAAATCCGTGCTACTGATCGGCCGACCAGTGCTCGCCCTGCAGGAATGGCTGGAGCGCGCCGGGATCACCGAAGGCGCGATTTTTCGTGGCATCGATCGCTGGGGCCATCTCGAGCGCAAGACGCTCACGCCCCAGTCCGTCAATCTGATCCTGAAGCGGCGCATCGCCAAGGCCGGACTCGATCCAAACCTGTTTTCCGCACACGGTCTGCGTTCCGGCTACCTGACCGAGACCGGACGGCGAGGCATCCCACTTCCGGAGGCCATGCAGCAGTCCCAGCACAAATCCGTCAATCAAGCCGCGCGCTATTACAACGACGCCGAACGGCAGCTCGGGCGGGCGGCGCGGCTGATCACGTAGGCCGTTCGCACGCTTTGCTGGTTCAGGCCCCGAACAGCCTGCGGTCCCAATAGACGGGCTGGTGCAAGCTCGCGCTGATCGACGCGAATTCCGGGTGATGGGGATTGATGAGGATGTTGCTGTCGAGCCGGGCGACGACGCTCGGAACGATCAGGATAACGCTTCGGCGCTCGACACACCAAGCCTCGCCGAATTGCCTGCTGACAGTCGCCGGCATCACGTCCCAGCCCGGCAGCGCGGCCGGCGAGAACATCTCGTAGCTCAGCCCACGCGGGATGGTGATTTCGACATAGTGCTGGTTGGGCGGCAGCCGGCCGCTGCCGTGAACCAGCTTTTCGAGCAACGCGGTCGAATAGCGCTCTGAGGCGTAGATGACCGGGCTTCCAGGCGTATTCCAGCGTCCTGGCACGATCGTGGAGCCTGTCGCGTCGAAGATCGGATATGCTCCAGCCGGATCCCCGATGCGATAGGCCGACAGTGTACGGTCAAGGATCTGTGCCGTCACACAGCGCTGCCGTATTTGAGGCCCTGGAGGATATCGAGTACCAGCTCGGAGCCGATCTCGTTCTGGATGACGACGTCGACAGGCCGCCGATCCTCGAGCATAGCGTGCGGCCTGAACAGGAAGTCGCGTGCCTCGTCCGCACTGCCCCAGACCTCGACCGCCAGATTCCAGACCCGCGCCAGCCGGGCCACACGCATGCCCTCCTCCGACGAAAGTCTAACGGCTCCGCGCTTGCGGCGCTCATAAGTCGCCCTTGGCACGAGGCGATACTTGAACTGACCGTCGGCAGGTGCGAGGAGCCGCGCTATGCGCTCAAGCGCATCGACCGGAAGCCCGTCTTCGATCCGGGTGATGAGCCCGAATGGCGACCTCATCCCTTCCCTGCCGGGCAGGCCCAGCACGTCGGCGACGTTTGCGATTGCCAGCATGGTCCGGCCTCCTTCTCAACTGAGACAAAATATAGCCTCACTTGATGCGCTCGGCAAGGGAAGTGCTTATCCGAACTGTTCCGGCAGCCGATCGCCGTCGGCAAGGTCGAAGAAGCGGGTAAACTCGCCCTGGAATCCGAGTTGGACGGTGCCCGTCGGTCCGTGCCGCTGCTTGGCGATGATCACATCGGCCTTGCCACGCGCCTGCGCCATGCCGGCCTCCCACTTCAGGTGTTCGTCCGTACCGGGTGCCGGCTCCCTGCCGGTGAGATAGTACTCGTCGCGATAGACGAACAGCACCACATCGGCGTCCTGCTCGATCGAGCCGGATTCGCGTAAATCTGACAGTTGGGGCCGCTTGTCGTCGCGTTTCTCCACTTCGCGGGAGAGCTGGGAAAGCGCGATGATCGGCACGGCCAGTTCCTTGGCCAATGCCTTGAGGCCGGTCGTGATCTCAGTGACCTCCTGGACGCGGCTTTGTGACGATCGCTGGGTGGAGCCCTGCATGAGCTGGATGTAGTCGATGACCAGCACATCGAGGCCGCGTTGACGTTTGAGGCGCCTGGCTCTGGTAGCGAGCTGGGCGATGGAGATGCCGCCGGTCTGGTCGATGTAGAGCGGGATTTTTCGCATCGTCTGAGAACAAGACACCAGCTTCTCGAAATCGGCTTCGGAGATCTCGCCGCGGCGAATGCGTGACGATGTAATCCCGGTCTGCTCGGAGATTATGCGTGTGGCGAGCTGCTCGGCCGACATTTCAAGCGAAAAAAACCCGACCACCCCTCCCCTCGCGGCCTTTGCTGCGCCGTCGGACTGCTGGTCGGGCTCATGGGCGGCCGCTATACTAAAGGCAATGTTGGTGGCGAGCGAGGTCTTGCCCATGCCCGGCCGCCCCGCGACAATGATGAGGTCCGAGGGCTGTAGACCGCCCATACGGTGATCGAGGTCGCGCAGCCCGGTTGCGATACCCGACAAATGTCCGTCGCGCATGAAGGCGGCATTTGCCATTTCGATGGCGCTCTGAACCGCATCGTCGAATTTCTCAAAGCCGCCATCGTAGCGTCCGGTTTCAGCAACCTCGAACAAGCGACGTTCGACCACCTCGACCTGGTCGGCCGGCGACATATCGACAGGTGCATCGTAGGCGACGTTCACCATGTCCTCGCCGATGCCGATCAGCATGCGCCTCGTGGCTAGGTCATGGATTGCGTGGCCGTAGTCGACCGCATTGATGACCGTGACAGCCTCCGCCGCTAGACGCACGAGATAATGGCCGATCGTGATGTCGCCGACCTTTTGCTCCGCCGGCAAGAAGGTTCGCATGGTCACCGGGCTGGCCACCCGGCCCATCCGGATAAGGTCGGCAAACACCTCATAGATCCTGCGGTGAAGCGGCTCGTAGAAGTGATCAGGCTTCAGGAAATCCGAAACCCTGTAGAAGGCGTCGTTGTTGACCAGGATCGCGCCGAGAAGCGCCTGCTCGGCCTCTATGTTGTTCGGCGCTTCCCGATAGAGCGCTTGCGGTTCGGCCTCGATCTTGAGCGCTGCATTCAGCATGGCGTTGCAATCCCTGGAGTGAAGGACTCGACCGGAACGCAGAATCGACACGCTTTGGAAATTATAGGCCAGATCAAACGGTTAGGAAGAAAACAATGCCCCGGCAGACCTTCGTCAAGTCCGTTGTGGCTGTCGCTGCTGACCAAAAGTGCGACACCGCCCATCATTTCCAGCCCTTACCCTTCATCGTTTTGGCAAGGGCACTGCTAATTTCGATCGACGCGGGCTTTTCATGTCCCGCACCGCCGCCGTTAGATCCGCCCTGCCCGCGCTCGGGCATCTCGCCGGCTCCCGCCGCGCTTCCCATCCCCTCCATTCTGGCGTTCAGCAGCGCCATCACCATAGGCCAGACCGAGAATTGCTCGTTTCGGGCCCGTTCAGTCAGGGTTCGGAGATAACCGCCCTTGCTGTTGATCTGGTCAGCCCGCTGCAGGATGGCGGCAACGGTAACCGCGGCCTTGTCCGGCCCCATGACATCGACGGCTTCCTGCCAGGCGCTCGGGCTGATGCCCATGGTCGGGCGGGCCACATCGGCGGCGGCGGCAAGATCCCGCCACATCCGAATTGGGCCGCCGCGGCTGTAATTGGCGATTTCCGGGCAGGCGTTCAGCACCACCCCAAGGGTCAGTTCACGTTTTGGCAGGCTGCGTACGTTGTCGGCTTTTTCGGCGCTGCCGTTCGCTTCATCTATTTTTCCTAAGCCGTATTTAGATTCATCGGTAGAATTAAAGTCTGGGTTTGAATTCTGTATGTGGCGCTCACTATGAGACTCATTGGCGCTTATATTTTCTGATTTTACGAATGATTCCAACGCTTGATGCACGTCGGCCCAGAGATCTTCCAATTCGCCGGCGATGGCCTCGACGACTTGGCGCGGCGCCGTGCGGGGCAGGCGGCTGACGATCGCCTCATACCGGGCCAGAAGACCGCGCCAGTTTCCCGGAACACCCTCATTGATGCCAGCGTCAATCATTTTGACGACGTCGCGGCGGCAGATGGTGAGGCGTTCCTTGGTCAGCCTGAATGCCTTTTGCTCGGCCCGGGCGGCCTCAGCGAGGTGCTTGAACTCTTCGGCTCGCGCGACGATCGGCGACAGGTCGAAGCCGTAGGCTTGCTCGACATCACCATTCTGCCCCTTGCGAGCGAAACGCTTGCCATTCGGGCTGTCACGCCGGATCACCAGCCCGCAGGTCACCAGGACGGCTAGGTGCCGGCGAAGCGTCGCCGGCGACATGCCGTTTGCCCGCTGGATCAGCATCTTGTTCGAGGGAAAGACGACCAGGCTCCCCTGGGCTGACAGCTCGTCACCTCTGTGGAAAGAAAGCAGGGCATCAAGGATCGCCAGTGCGCGATCCGTCACGCCCAGCGCGTCCTTTGCCTCCCGAATATCCCCGAACACCCGCCATTTCGAAACGGCGGTGTCGGGCTTTACTTCCTTGGCAGTGAGTTGGCTCGATATCAGGCCAAGCGTCATCGGCCGCCGCCCAAAGGGCGTCGTTGCGACATGGGTAGTCATGATTGGACTATTTGGATTCAGACAAAACGATATTGCTCGCCCGAACGACGCAATCAGCGTTGACAAGTGATTCGGTGAGGCTTATTCGTATCTTCGCCACAAAGAAAACGAAGGCTCTCACGTCGGTTCGCCGTCTGGGGGCCTTTTCTTTTTGTCCGCTATCCCCTTTCCTGGTTAGTTGCACTTCGATTTCAGCGGCCGCTTTCACGACCTTTGTTTGCCGAATTTCACGATTGGAAACCTTGGCAGCTGCCAAGGTTTCCGACCCTAAAAGATTAATCTGCTCTACGCTGCGAGAAGTACCTCTCAATCAACTCAGGCATCTCATCTCTCAAAAATTCCGAAAAGTCGTGGCATTTCGGCTCGAGGGAAAGCTTGATCATTCCTCGACCGAAGACCGCAGTCCCGATGCGATTTCCCTTGCCGTCATCGAGATTGTGGTCTGAGCGGCCGGATGTGCCTGGCAGTTTCAGGGCCTTGATTAAGCTATCAAGACGCTCATCGGACGACACCGAAGAAACCTTGGCAGCTGCCAAGGTTCTCTCGGCCACTCGCCCCGCTTCGGGCGAGCCTGCAAAGAGCTTGCCAACGGAGACCCACTTGGGTCGTCCCGCCTTCGGCGCTCGACCTATCTTCTCGACCACCTCCATAGAAAGGGCCGTTATCACAGCGCGAAAGCGCGCGAGTTCGGGATCGTCGACAGACAGGGCTGCTCGAATGTCTCGGGCCTTAAGACCCTTAGCCTCCATCTCCGCAGCGAAGCGGGCTCTCTCGATCCAAGTTAGCCGTTGCCTGCGCCCGTCATTTTCAACACCCTGCGCGATAGCAAGATCGCGATCGGTGAGTTCAGCAATGACGGCCCGAACCCGGATCCCAGCCTCACGTGCCGCTTTCGTCCGGCGGTGACCGAAAGCAGTCTGATAGCGTGCTGGATTGTCCGGGTGCACTCGCACAAGAATCGGAACTTTCTGCCCTTCGCTTAGCAACTCGTCCTTGAAAGATTGAAACTCTTGCTCATCATCGTCCGGCAATCGGTCTCTGAATGGTGAAGGATCAATCAGCGCAGGATCGAGATCCTGGCCTGTACCCCCTTGCTCCACCAACGCCTTCAAACGATCGCGCTCTTCGCGAAGGTCAGAAATCGACTTATGGGAAGCTTGTATCACTCCCGGCGTCAGCATCGATCTCTGACCGATAGGAGCGGGGAGGGCGCTTTCCTTTCCTTCGGTCGACCTCTGCTCGTCCGGCCTCAATGGAATGTTGTTCGCTAGCCCGAACGCAGCAGTTATGGATTTAGACGGTCGCTTGGTCATGACCGCCCCCAACTCTGTCTCATAAGATCCACGATCTGTGCGTTCACCGCATCCATAGACTCCCGCGCGCGACGAACCGTGTCGGCGCCGACCTGGCCACGCTCAAGCTCATACAAACTGCGTTTTGCCAGCCCCGCCGCTTCGACCGCGGTACTTTCTAGGACAGTGGGTACAAGCACATCATTTTCGAACAGCTGGCGAAGCATGGCCACGATCTGAGCCTGCGGTTGATCGTTGGGGTCATGGCGCGTGAAAAGGTATCGAATGAAGTCCTTCTTGAGCGAGGCGCCAACCTCCGTCAGCTGATCAACCAGGTCGCTCATCATCCGGAGAAACTGACTCATCGAAGCGACATCGAGCATCGCGGGGTGAACGGTGAACACCATTCCTGTTGCGGCATATACTGCACCGAGTGTGAGGTAGCCGAGCGACGGAGGCGTATCGAGGATCACAACATCGTAGTCAGCTTTCACTTCCTCTATCGCCAATCGAAGACGTTCAAAGAAAATATCCTCAATCCCTATAAGCTTGTTCGCGAGCACCATCGGAGTCTGGTGTTCATACTCCATGATCTCGATATTTGAGGGGACTAGGTCCACCCCTGGGAAGTACGTCGTCCTGACTACGTCACGCAGTGGTCGACGCTGTTCATCATATCTCAGGGCCGCATAGATCGTTTCATTGGGACCTACCTCAGTTTCCGGCTGCGCGCCGAACAAAGCGGACAATGAAGCCTGCGGATCAAGATCTATGACCAGCACCCTGTAGCCATGCAAACCGAGATAGTGAGCGAGGTGCACACTGGTTGTGGTCTTCGCACTCCCCCCTTTGAAGTTGACCATAGCAAGCACCTGGAGGTGCTCGTTCATACGCCTATGTGGCAGATATCGGAGCGCCTCTGCGGGCTTCTGCTCAGCCATGAGTGCGCGAAGCTCATTGATTTGGGCGAGGGTGTAGGAGCGATGATTGTTGTCCAAGCGGGCTGGCTTTGGCCCCTTTCCTTGGCTGGATAGCAATTTCAAGGTCGACTCGGGGATTGATGTCAGCTCCGAAACCTCTTTGGTCGAGAATGGCCTGAGCTCCTTATGGCCCTCGGGCATATAGAGCCGCTGGCGAATCGACTGAAGCTGAGTAGAGAGAGTTTCCGCGTGGCGAACGATCTTCGCCGCAGCATCTTCGACCACTGGAGTGATAAGGACCGGTCCTGACATTGTCGCCCTGCATTTGTACTGGCGGGCTGTCGGCGCTTTAGCGGCTCTAGCCCGCCAAACTGTAGGCCACGATTCTCACACCCCGTCCAGCCATTTTTGGTTAACGCATTCTTAACGCTTGGAGGCGGGACGGCCAGTGGGTCGCGATTTTTTGAACGATTCTCGGGCCTTAGGTCGATGTATTACCACTACAATGTATGTCCACTGACCAAGTGCCCGTCGACTAAATATCAGTTCAGGTGACTCGAATCAGAACTGCTAGACGAACCAATGATCCGAATCGATCTCGTCGCCAAGACAAAGCAGTCTTTGGCAAGCACAGTTGATCTTGGTCGTCGAGTGAAAACTTTTGCTCGATTCTCCGCGCCGGCATGATCGCCATCAGAGCCACAATCGACGCCGGAAAAGGTAGTACAGAGGTAGTGCATCGCATGGATGCACGTCACACCCCCTTGGCCAATTTGCCAGGTCTCGACAGAAACCGCTTCAAGCTCAAACCAGCCATCAGAATGTAGGGCGGAATGGCAAGTGAATAGTGACCACAGTCTAGCTCCAGAATCTTTGGCTGAGCGCTGGCCTCCCTCAGCTGCCGCATGAAGCTCTGTGATAGCTGTGGCAACACCACCTTGTCTCTCTTAGCCAACACGATGTGCAGATCGAGACCCGGCCGTGCCAAGTTATGCGCGTAATTTTCCAAGTTAAGCGGACTCCACGCCGCTCTGAGATCGGCCAGATCGATCGCAGACTCAAGGCTGTGGCGTATCGATCGTGTCGCGCGTCCCGTCCAAACCATATCCGCCAAACTTCCCGCCGTCAGGAACAACGAGGTCTTTGACACCGCCAGGTCGTGCGCAGCAATCAACCCTGCAACCCACGAACCCAGGCTCATTCCGAGCAGCGAAATCTCTCTATAACCTTCGCCTTTCAACCAACGTATGAGTTTTCGCCCATCCAGTACCGCCTGTCTAACGGATTGGATCGTTCGACCGAGATTAGGACCAAGCATATAGTCGGCGTACGTCGAGCCAGGACGACTGCGCTCGAAATGGTAAGGCATAGCCATCTCGACAACCGTTATGCCACGCCGCGCGAAATAGTTCGCAATCAGAGGATTTCGGGCCTTTGCATTCCAGTGGTGAAAAATCACCAAGACCTGATCGAGTGATCCACTTTCTGTGATTTTCGTCCAGACGACATTGTTTTCCGCAATGTCAGTGGAAATGTCCGATGGAAATTTGAGCCACCCATCTTTCCTTTCAAAACCCCGATCGTTTTCCGTCGGCTCATCGAAAAAGGCTGGATCAGCCACAGCCTGGTCCGCGAGGATACAAAACTCCTCGAGGCTTGTTATCTTCCCCCCGCCGAGAAACGCGCGTTCCGCGTCAAGGACGAAATCCGCTGATTTCTTCCCTTCCTCACCGCGTCGCGCCCGTCGCTCGTCCCAATGATCAAGCCAACTATGAAACACTCTGATCGTTACCTAATTCAGGCGCGCCATCGACTAAACCCAGGATTGATCAGGCCAAAAGTCGCGAGCAGCATCCCAACGGCCAGTAGGATCGAAAAGCCAGCAAATGCATCGATCAGCAAATAGCCAGCGGCGAGTAACGCTACGACCGCGGACATCCACCACAGATGCACACGAAACCGCCGTTCGACACTTAGACGGATGGAGCCGTACACAAACACAAAACAGGTCGAAATAGCGACGAGAAGGCTGCTGTAGTGCGTCGGCCGTCGATAGCCGATCACGGCGCTCACGTCATTTCGTCCATTGAAGGCTGAAGACATATCGCCGACCAACCAGGCCACAATATTCTCTCCACTCGATGTCAGGTAAGCGCTCTGGACCTTCATGACTATGGCGATCAGAACCCCCAAAACAGTACATCGAAAAAGCGCACGCATCACCCTGTGACTGGCAACGTTGAGCTCGTGTTGATAGCCTACTTCTGGCAGATTACTCGCTTCTTCACTCGTTCGGCAAAGATCCTCTATTACTGTATAAAGCAAAATGAGGCCAACGAAGAACAGATAAAAGCAAAGGCACATGTACAGGTAAGCGAGTCCCGTGAATACGACCGCTTGGGGTACCGATATGACCTCCGGGCGCACAATCGCTAATGAGCCCCAATCCGTCGCATAGTCGCCACCACCATTCATCAACGGCATCAATGACACGCCGACCCATTGAAAAAGACCGGCGAACAACACACAAATCGAGAAAACTGCCCAATATGAGTACGAATAGGATTCGACGTTGCGCTTCCAGGCATCGTCGCTCTCCATCCGGCCACCCTGTGCAACGAGCTTCACGCGACCCTCATTTTTCCAGAAGGTCATCAGCTCGGTCACGAAGGCAAGAAATAGTGGCAAGAGCACCATGAAGACAGACGTCCAATTTGCCGTCCAAAGAAACCCGACCTGCTTGATGACACCATCGGCCCGGCCATACGTCACGCTGTGGATTCCAAAAACATACGACAGAAACCCTAGAGCCGTGATCCCCGCAAAAACCGACGCTGGTAAATTCAGGGGAGATCCGAGACTGAATAGCGCTTCCGATTTCCTCGCCAGACCAAAGCGCTGCCTCGGCCTATTGGCGTCAGTATCCCGTATCAACACTGCCGAGTGCTCTGAACCATCATCAGATGGCGCAGTCGGTGGCATATCTGGAACTGCTAGCGCGACGCCGCTACCGGTTCTCTTCCACTCTCGCCTCTTGGCCGACAACCTCGATTGCGCAGCACTAAGTTCGACCTGCCATTCTCTGGTTGCGACGGGATCATCGCAGCCGAAAATCCTCGCCAGCCACCGAATGTTGGCTGCGCTGACTCCCTTCTCGTTCTCTTGAAACCAAAGCTGCACCGTTCGCAGATCGACCCCACCTGAATCGGAATCAATCTGTGAAATCGCCTCTGCAAGAAGCTCGGGCGTCCATGGGCCAGCAGGAAACCCGTCCTTGCCCGGTGGCCGACCCGCACCTGCCGCCGCCAACCGCTTGAACAATTCTTTGAAGTCACTCCCGTCTTTCGGCGGAGGCAGAAATAATTTTTCGTTCCTAAACAACGGCTTATAGGCTCGGATTTCGTTCCATTTCGTAGGGTTTCGTATCCTATCGTGCACTCGCCCTCATTCAACGTTTTTATGAACTCGAAGTCTCTGAATCGCGCGCTTCCAATCTCTGTGCATCCGCGCGGAACTGATGACACTGGAGAACGTGAGCCTGCTTCGGCCCACCTGAAAAACAGAGATGAGATGTTGGCATCTCTCTCAATCACCCTGTCGACGGCCGTATTGTATCAGCCGATGTGACGCGGGCCATGGCAAATGGCGCCCCGACCGCAATGCGAGGATGCTCGGTCATATTGCGTAAGGGGCAACTGACCCGCGAGCGGCTAACCGAATTTTTGGGGGTGTCGGGAAGGGACGCAATGCCGTCCCAGACCGGAGTCGGACACCGATATCTTCCTGGATAGACGAAGATGATTGGATATCTTTTTCGGCACCGCGGAACGATGTCAACGAGCATCGCTCGCCACAAGAGCGCGTATCAGGAAAGGATCGCGACCGAGGAACCGTCTGCATCGGCATGGAACCTTTTTCGTTTTCCGGTGCTGCTCTTTCTTCGCTGGCGCGAGAAGCGTGCTCTCTCCATTCTGATCAGACTTACACCGGCAAACGCCGACGACGCTCGTCAGAAGCTTGTCTATCTGATGGCCGCGATGCTGGTTGATCCGGCCGCACTGGATGCGGTCGGCGTCGCAGACGTCATCAAAACGCTGAAACCCTTCGAAGAAACACTGGCTCACTGCCTGAATAAACGGAGAACGACGTCTCAATAATCTGCCGTCATCACGCCCTGTGCCGAATCGTCAATCTACGGTCTGGTGGGAAGGGAAAACGCAGACATGTCTATTCGTGCAGATTGAACCAGTGGCGGGTCACCTTTCCATCATTGGCAGAGATGTCGAAGTAGTAGGGATCGTCACGTCTAGGACGTGGCGTCGTAACGGTCTGCTCGCAGCCGTCCCGCCGGCCGAAGCCCGATGGGCAGATATTGCGCACCTGGACGCAGAGGTCGTCTCGGCCACCACTGCGGTCCTGATGACTGGATCCGACGCTCCACCCGGCAGGGCATTCGTCATAGGCTTCATAGCCGGGCTTGCCGGTACCGGCTTCAGGGCAGGTCGGCCACGAAAACCCCCAACTGCCCATCGCGGAAATCAACCGATACATCGGGGGGTGACATGCCGGCACGCCACGCCATGATGGGTCCGAGGACGATGCACACATAAGCACCTCGCATCCCCATTCGCTGGCCTCTGCGCGATCGGCCAACCAGAAACACGCCGCTGCCGAGAAGATCGCTGCCATTGAGGTTAGTCGGACAGAGTTCATGGGACGTCTCCTTCGATCAGTCTAGCGTTCAGTCCGTTGGGGTCGCCTGCGCGCATCTTGGAATGGCGGTGAGATTTCGCTTTCACGCTCGGCAAGCAGGTTGAAATCCGCGATCGGTCGGCGCGTCAGTGTCCGGTCGACAGCCTTGGCGCGCCATTCCGGCATATCGAGCACGTAGGTCGCCCACATGCCGTAACGCGCGGACATGGCGTAGTTCTGCCAGGTCAGGTACTCGGCAGGCGCAGCCACGTTCGCCCGGGCCCAGCCAACCTTCAACATCTCCAGCGCGAGGTCTCGACTCCTCACGGTGCATCGGCCAAGCAGCGCACCGTCGGCGTCGTAGGCCTGGACCTGGCAGTTGACCTCGGCGCTACCGACCGTTCGCTTCAACCATGCCTTCGCAAGCGGCCCGCACGGCACTGGCTTGGGGATCATGCTTTCGCCGTGGCGACGCGGATCGTAGGACCATTGCGGCAGCTCGCAGGCGTCGATCGAGGCGAGTCGCACCTTGTGTCCACCCCTTGGAAACCAGAGCGTGCGGCCATCGATGACTGCGGTTCGGCCTGAGATGTTCGTTGTGGGACTCGCGTAGGGGACCGGTTCTGGCTCGACCGGAGCGTTTCGCTGGTCGCGCAGGGCATCAGCTGCATCGACTGAATAGGGCAGGGCGATCATTGCCAATGCGACCGTGATCGACTTGATGGTAGTTGACGTCATGGCGATATCCGCACGCTGCTTGCGCTCCGACCGAGCAAAATGGCGGGATGCTGAACATCCTCGAATTGCCAGAGACCGCTCCTCTTTTCCCGGGCGGCCTGTTCAGCAACTGCATAGGGAGCGTGGTAGGGCAGGCCGCGACCGTTGAGGGAGGCGAAGGCAAAGCCTGAAGAGATCATCAGGTTGGCGAGATCCAGCCGGTCCCCGCCGATCGTTGCATAGCAGGACACGAAGATCGTCTCGGCCGATCGCGCCACCTGCGCGCACAAAGGCGTCGTGTCCTTGACGTAGGCTGCAAGCACAGCCAGGGAAGCCTCGCCACAGTCGCGGCGAGCACCGGCCTTGTCGGTATAGAAGGTTCCGCGGAGGCAGGCCTGCACGCCGAAGAGCCGGAAGTGTCGTTCGCCGTCACGCCAGCTATCGCCGCTTTCAAGCGTCATCCCCGGTTTCAGTTCGAAGTAGCCCTCCGGTGGCGCCGCCGTTGCCGGCATGGGTGCGAGTACCAGCGCCAGGAGAAGGGCAGGGGACCTCATTGCGCTGCGATCCTTGGATCGGCCCACATGCCGTAGCCTTTGCGACCGATGGCCTCGGCCTCGTTCAGATCGGTACGAGCCGGCGTTCCGTCCGGCTTTTTGGCGATGCGGTGGGTGCCCAGCGAGACCAGCTGCTCCTCGAACATGTCGATCGAGTCGAGGCTGCCCGGATAGTTGTAGTAGCCGTAGCACGTCGCATCCTGCGCCTGCGCGCCGGTCTCACTGACAAAGGCCCGGCAATAGATCACCCGGGGAGACTGCAGGAGCGTCGCCAGACCCTGGTGAGCGTAGTCCTCGCAGGAGCCGGCAAAATCCTCCTTGAGGTTCACCATATCCCCTTTGCAGGGTTCGATCCCGTAGAGATGGACCGTCAGATTGGCGTCGACGCGGAAATCGGTGGCGGAGATCGCGCGGAAGCCGGAGACCGAGGCGAAGCCTTTCTGACCTGTCACTTTCTGCTGCCCGTCATAGTACTCCATGATCAGCACGGTCTTTCCGGGTGCGGCGAGCGAACGGATATATGCCTCGTCGATCGGCCCAGCCGCATGGGCTGGCAGGGACGCAGTGATCGCGACCAGGCAGAGCGCTGCTCGTCTCATCGGCTGTCGCCTCCAGGTTGTCATCTTGCTCGACATTGACCTGCCTCCTTCGCTATTGCAAGAAAATTCACAATCAAATTGACATTGTTTTTTGACTCGCCTAACCATTCCGACATCCAGCGTTACAAGGCTTTGGATGCGAAACGATGGCGATGCACGCTACAACACCCACGATAAGACCGCTTCTGGTGGTGGCAATTCTCACGTGCATATCTGTCTCTCCCGTCAGATCAGCATTGGCATCCGACCTGTCCGCCCACACGGCGCTTCCACCAATTCGAACAAGCGAAAGTCGGCCACAGGATGGCGTTTTCTCGCCTGCAGACAAAGTAGCTGAAGAACGCTGGGCACGGCTTCCTGAAGATTATGTCGTCGGGGAGGACGGCCAGATCGTTCCCCAACACCAGACCCCCGCGATCATCGGAGTGCCTGAAACCAGCACCGTCGCGCTGGAGACGAATGACAATCATTTTGATGGTGATAGGTCACGCGAAGTTCCTGAGTGCGGACCTTCGCCGGCAACGCCAGGGGAGATCACCCGTCTCGTTATCGAGGCGGCGCAGCGGCACAAGGTCGATATCGGCTTCGCTGTCGCTGTTGTGACGGCCGAGAGCCGGCTCGACCGACTGCGCAATTCCCCGAAGGGCGCCCGCGGCCCGATGCAGCTCATGCCGGAAACTGCGGAACGGTTCGGTGTCGCCGATATCTGCGACCCGGAAGAGAACATCGATGGCGGCATCCGGTACCTGCGTGAACTGACCGACGAGTTCCGCAATCCTCTGCTGGTCGCGGCCGCATACAACGCCGGCGAGAAGACCGTACGCGAGCATGGCGGGATCCCCCCGTTCAAGGAGACGCTCGGCTACATCGCCGAGATCCTCAATATCCAGATGGGTATCGACGGGAGCAGCGCACGCAAACAGCGCGATGGCGCCGAAGCTGCTGAACGTCCTTCCAATGTCAGCGGGATCATCACGTTGCGCGAGCGTCGCCATTGGCTTGGCGGCGTCATGCATTTCTAGCCGGAGGTCGACATGAACAACGCATCCCAAGATTCCGCCGTGGCCACAGTCACAAAGCTGGTCGCGGTCCTCGCAGTCGTCAGCATCTGTTCGACGCTTGCAGGGCCGGCTTTCGCACAATCGACCGGAGCCTTCGCGCCGCTGGAAACCGCGGTTCAGATGATCGTGGATTTTATTACCGGCCCATTCGGTCGGCTGCTCGCGATCATTGCCGTCATCGCGCTCGGCTTCCTGGCTTTCGCCGGCCGCCTCTCCTGGTTCACGGCCGGCGCCGTTGTCCTCGGCATCGGCCTGGTGTTCGGTGCTCCGGCGATCGTCGACGAGATGATCTCGGCCGTGGGGAACTGAGTGGTGCTCGATCTTTCCGACGAGAAACCGCAGTTGACACCGCTGGTCATCGGCCTGACCCGGCCTCCGATGATGTGGGGCATTCCGCTCAATGCCTTCTACATCATCGTCGGCGTCACCCTGATCGCCTTCCTGGTGAGCTCGAGCTTCTGGTCGGTCCTGATCGCACCACTGATCTATCTCGCGCTGTTCGCCTTCTGCAGTCGCGACATCCGGATTCTCGACCTTGCGCAGGTCGTCGGCCGGCGGACACCACGGACGCCGAACCGGCTGTTCTGGCGCACCAACTCTTACGGACCATGACCATGTTGAACGTCGTCGTCGAAGAACTGGGGTTCGGGCGTGAGCGTCGGCGCGAACGGGCGATGTCGACCCATATCCCCTATCTGCGCCATGTCGCGGATACCGTCATCGGCCTCGAAAGCGGGGCGATCCTGTCGGTGATCAAGCTCGATGGCCTGTTCTTCCAGACCGAGGACCAGGCCGAGCTCAATATGCGCGCAGCCGTGCAAAACACGATAGTCCGCGCGCTCGGCTCGAGCCGCTATTCGCTGTGGTCGACGGTGATCCGCAAGGAGGTCAAGCCCGCCATCGGCGGCGCCTATTCAGATTCGTTCTGCGATCTGTTGAACACGCGCTATATGGCATCGTTGCGCGAGAAGCGCATGTTCACCAACGAACTCTATCTCACGATCGTCCGCTCCGGCATGCGCGGCGCACTCGGAGCCGCCGAAGGCTTCTCGCGACTGCTCGACCGTTCTTCCGGCAAAGAGGTCATCGAGCAGCGCCTGCATGAACGTGTCAACGAGCTCGAGGAGATCGTCGGCAACATCACGCGTGAGCTGCAGAAGTACGGCGCGCGGCCGCTCGGCATCGTCTACCGGGACAACGAGCCCTATTCGGAGCCCTGCTCCTTCGTCAACACACTGCTGACCTGCGGCATTTCACGGGACATGCGGCTGCCGCGCATGGGTATCCGCAGCTATGTGGGTTCGTCGCGCCTGCATTTCTCGAAGCGGACGCTGCAGGCCCAGGGTCCCAGCGAAGCCGAGAACCGCTTTGGCGCCATGCTGTCGATCAAGGAGTATCCGCCCTTCTCGGGACCCGGCATGCTCGACGGGCTGCTGCAGATGAATCACGAATTCATCTGCACCCAGTCCTTTACCCTTGCCGACAAGCCGATCGCCCAGGAACGCATTTCGCGTCTGCAGCGCCAAATCCGCGCTTCGGATGAATCAGGCAGCACCGTCGAGACCGACATCGACTTTGCACTGAACAGCCTGCTCAACCAGGAGGCCGTGTTCGGCTATCACCATTTCAGCCTTCTGTGCCTGTCGCGTGATCTCGCCGGTCTCGACAAGGCCGTCGCCGAACTCGGCTCCTGCCTGACCGACATGAACATTAACTGGCTGCGCGAGGACCTCAACATGGAGGCCTCTTTCTGGGCGCAACTGCCGGGCAATCACGCCTACATCGCGCGCTCCTGTATGCTGTCCAGCGCGAACTTCTCCGGCTTTTCCTCACTCCATAATTTCGCGACCGGAAAGGCTTCCGACGTTCATTGGGGCCTGCCGATTTCGATTCTGGAGACCACGTCGCAGACACCTTACTGGTTCAATTTCCATCAGCGCGACATCGGACATTTTCTCGTGACCGGACCGACCGGCTCGGGCAAGACCGTGGCGCTGACCTTCCTGCTGGCGCAGGCATTCCGGATATCCCCGGAACCGCGCGCGGTGTTCTTCGACAAGGACCGTGGCGCCGAGATATTCATCCGCGCCGTCGGCGGTGACTATGAAGTGTTGCAGCCTGGCGTCGCCACCGGCTTCAATCCGCTGCAACTGGAAAACAACGCGACAAATCGCGAGTTCCTGCATCGTCTCCTCAAGGCCATGCTCGATCCGGCTGATGGCAGAGGCTTCTCTCAGGAAGAGGACGACACGCTTGAGCGGGCTATCGGCCGTATCGCCCAGGAACCGGTCGAGCAACGCACGCTCGCCAACCTGTCCGGGCTGCTGATGGGCAGGGCGCGATCCGACGCCAACGATCTCCAGTCACGTCTGCGCCCCTGGTACGAGGGGGAAAAGGCCTGGCTCTTCAACGCCCCGCAGGACGTTTTGTCGTTCTCCGGCCGAAGGATTTATGGCTTCGACATGACGCATATCCTCGACAATCGGGATGTGCGCACGCCGGCGCTCATGTACCTCTATCACCGGCTCGACGAGCTCCTCACCGGCGAACCGGTGCTCATCTTCATGGATGAAGGCTGGAAGCTCCTGCAGGACTCCGTCTTCTCCAACTATATCGTCGACAAGATGAAGACGATCCGCAAGCTCAACGGGATCGTCGGGTTTGGCACTCAATCGGCGGCTGATATCGCGCGCTCACCACAGTCGCACACGCTGATCGAGCAATCCGCGACCAATCTGCATTTCCCGAACCCGCGTGCGGACGAAGAAAGCTATATCCGACGCTTTGGTCTCACCGCCAAGGAATATTCCTTCATCCGCAACACGCCGCCCGAGCGGCGGACCTTCCTGATCAAGCACGGCAACGATTCCGTCATCGCCAGGCTCGACCTCTCCTCCATGCCAGACCTGGTGCGGGTGATGTCCGGCCGCAAGGACACGATCGAGCTGTGCGCAGCGTTGCGCGCGCAGCATGGCGACGATCCGGCAAAGTGGCTTCCTGTGTTCTGTGGCTGGGAGAGTGCAGCATGATCCGGCGAAATCTTCTCCCATTGGCCCTGCTTCTAGCCTTCGCCGCATCGCCGGCGTTTGCCGATATCCCGACGATCGATGGGACCGTGCTCGATGAACGCGAGGAGCGTGACCAGAAAACCGGCGAGATCGAAAAGGTAGACGAGGATCGCTACGTCAACAACCAGAGCGTCACCTGCTCGATGTACCGGCCCGGCCGAAAAGAAGATCCCGTCGGCGCGGCGAACGCCAATCCAGCGATCGCCGGCCTTGTCCGTAGAATCGCACGGGAGGAGGGGGTCGACGAAAACCAGTTTTTGGCGCTCGTCTACCAGGAGAGCCGCTTCAATCCCTGCGCCAAGTCCCCGGCGGGTGCGATCGGCCTTGCCCAGCTGATGCCCGATACGGCCGGCGATCTCGGCGTCGATCCCTACAATATCGAGAAGAACCTGCGCGGCGGTGCGCGCTACTACAAGCAGCAGCTTCGAAAATACAACGGTAACGTGTCACTGGCGCTCGCCGCCTACAACGCCGGCTCCGGCAACGTGAACAAATATGGCGGCATCCCGCCCTTCAAGGAGACGCAAGGCTACGTCGCCAACATAACCCAGAAATGGCTTCCTGCCTTCGGCGGCTCCGACAAATCCGGCATGCCGCTCAACTATGGCGGTGGCGGTGCTTACGAAGGCGCCCGCACCAGCACGATGAACGCGATGGGCCTCACCGCCGCCATGGGGGAAGGGTCCGGCGACGTCATGTCCTGGCTCACGCAGTTCGGAGGACTGGGGTCCGGCACCATCCAGGATAGCTGGGATCATAATTCCGGGGCGCGCAATGCCAATGTCGAGCTCATGAACCGGCTCATCCAGCTCGGCACGGCCTTCGCCGATCTCACCAATTCCAGCAATGCCATCACTCTTGGCGACATCTCCGGGGCTAATCGTTCGACCCGCTACGACAGAAATAATGACGATGACGATCGTCCGGTCGCCGGCTTCTGCGATGAGCGGGAAGGGCTCTTCTGGAATGCTGATGCCAAGGCCTGTGTCCTGCGCATCGACGCGCAGACAAAGCTGCTCCTCGAGACACAATGATGGAGATGATGATGAAACGTTCATTGGCAATCCTGGCCTTGATCGGCGCGGGCATAGCGCCGGCCGCGGCCGACATTCCGGTCATCGACAAGACCAACTACGCCGTCGCGCGCGACACAGCGGAAAAGACCGGCAAGATTCTCGACACGAACAAGGAGATCCTCACCACCGTAGAGGAGACCCTGAAGGCGGTCACCGGCGACCGCGGAGGCGACGCCGGTCCCCTGAAGGATATCGCGATCGGCAACGGTTTTAGCGTCTCCTCCTTGCCGTCCTTCGACAGCATCCTGAAGGGCGGGATCGCCGATTTCGGATCGCTCGATCCGAAGGTCGTGGAAGTGGCCACACTGTTCATCAACGGTCTTCAACTCGTGCGTTCCCTGTCCGGCAAAGAGAACAGTTCGATTGCCAGCGACAAATCTTATGAGGAGCTCATGAAGACGGTCATGGGTGTCTCGGCCCTGATCACCGGCTCGCAACAGGCGGTCGAGACGCGCCGCTCAGCGCTTGAAAGCGCCGGCGGCGAGATCGGCAAAGCCGAGGACATCAAGGGGTCGATCGACCAGAACACGCAGTTGCAGGTTCAGACCGGCCTGACGCTCAACGAGATGATCGGCGTGCTGAATGCCGGCGTCCAATCGCTGCAAGCGGAAAACCAGCGCAAGCTGACCGACATGTCGAACACCAAGAAAGCACTGCGATACGAATGAGCAGCCGGCAATGCACCGCAACCGCTCTGGTGCTCATCCTGACCGCACTGGTCAGCGGATGCGGCACACCAGGCGAGAAGGCCGCACCGTGCAAAAGACCGGCGAATCTTACGAGCTATGCCAGCACGGGAGATGAATGCGGGCCGATGCGGTCGATAAATCCAGACAGGGCAGCGGCATTGGCGGCGATCCAGGAACTGGCGACCGAGGACGAAGAATAGGGCAGGGCGGTGGACGACTTCATTGGCGAACTCCTGGATCGGATCGACGCATCCGGGCAAAACTTTTCTCAAAGCGCCTATGAGGCTCTGAGCCAGGACATCGAGCCACTCCTTCGCCTGCTCTTCATCCTGGTGGTCCTGTTCTACGGCGTTCAGCTCTTTCTCGGAACGTCACGTTTGAGCGTCGCCGAGATCATCGGACGACTGGTGCGTGTGCTGGTGATCCTGATCCTCGTCAGCACCTGGTCGAACTTCAACGATCTCGTCTATGGCTGGCTGACCACGGTTCCGGAGGCTGCCGGCCGCGCTATCCTGGCGGCGTCTGGCACCGGGGTTACCGAGCCGACAAATGGGCTGTCGCAGATTTGGGAGACAGCCAACATAGCGGCCGCAGCGTTCTCCGAACAGGCAGGATATCTCTCCGTCCTCCCTGCTTTGATCGGCATAGTCATAATGCTCTTTGCGGGCATCTTCGTCGCAATCGCCTTAGGAATCTTGGTTTTGGCGAAAGTCATACTCTGGGTTCTGTTGGGCACGGCTCCCATTTTCATCTCATGCTTCTTTTTCGACTCCACCCGCAGCTATGCAATGGGCTGGCTCAATCAGTCGCTTCTATATGCGATGATCCCGCTGTTCGTTTACGTGATCGCCGCGTTCTTGATCGCGGCAATGGAGCCCGAGCTAACCACCATCGACAGCATCTCCGGCAATCGCGAGCTGAAACTTAGCGACTTCGCTGCCTTCATCATGCTTTGCATCGCCGGCGCATTTGTCCTGTTTCAGGTCCAGTCATTGGCGCAGGGAATTGTCGGGGCGTTCGCAACGGCGATCGGCCATGAATCACGCCGGCATGCCTATCGTGGTGTCACCCTGAGCCGCGCCACGATCGGCGAATCGGCTCGTCAGACACAGGACGCCGTTCACCGGGTCCAGGCGCGACTTCGTTCGCCAGCGCAGAATGGCGCGGGCGCCTCCATGCAGCGCGCGATCACGTCCAATGGAACCCCGAGGCAACCCTGATCGGCAAGGCGATGCGGGATCCGAAGCTAGAAGAAAAGGGCAGGGATGGCAGACAAGTCCGAAACCGCGCTGCGGTCCTACTTCCAGCAGGGCGACATCTGGGAGCAGGAGATCATCAAGCGGGCGAAGCGTTCGGCGCGGGTCGCCTGGTTCTTCTCGATCGTCTTTGCCGGGATCGCGCTGCTCAGCCTGCTCGCGGTCGTGCTGATGCTGCCTCTGAAGAGCTTCGAGCCCTACGTCGTCACCGTCGACCAGACCACAGGCTATATCGAGGTCAAATCGGGGCTGACGCGGCCGGCAAACCTCACCGAACAGCAAGCGATCACCCAGGCCAATGTCGTGCGCTACATCCGCGCGCGCGAAGGCTACGATCCTTACGCCATCACCGAGAATTTCGGGATTGCAGCGCTGCTGTCCGCGGACGAAGCTGCCGGCGAGTTGCAGACCCTGTTCAGCTCGGCAAATGCCCAGAATCCGACGCGAGTCTACGGCAGGCTCAAACGGGTTCTGGTCGACATCAAGTCGGTTACCTTCCCCAACTCCAGCACCGCGATCGTCCGGTTCTCAACCAACGAACGCAGCGACACCGAATCGATCGTTCGCCATTGGATTTCCGTAGTGCGGTTCCGCTACACCGACACGCCGACACGCAACGAATGGCGTTTCGAGAACCCGCTTGGCTTCCAGGTCTACTCCTACCGGCGCGACCAGGAGACGGTCACGCCAGGGGACGCCCGATGAAGGGCCGTGCGTTCGCCGCCGCTTTTTTCCTCGTCGGACTACTCGAGCCAGGTCATGCGGCTCAGACGCCGAAGGGTGGCTCGCTCGACGCCCGCGTGACCAGCGTGACCTATCAGGAGAACAATGTCGTCCAGGTCTTCGCCACCTACGGCATCTCGACAATGATCATCTTCGACGAGGACGAGAAGTTCGAGACGATCTCGCTCGGCGACACCGAAAGCTGGCAGGTCGTGCCGGCCGAGAAGGGCAACATCCTCTTCGTCAAGCCGATCGCCAAGGACGTGGTGACGAACATGAATGTCGTCACCGACAAGCGTATCTACTATCTCGAACTGCACGACTTCGCGCCCGAAGCGGGCCGCAAGGTTTTTGGGATCCGCTTCCACTATCCCGAGAAGAACCTGAATGCCGCGCTGCGACAGGAGGCGGAGCAGCGGGCCGCCTGGCCGAACATCTCCGGCATCGACAAGGCCAACGTCAACATCGACTATTCTTTTTCGGGCGACGCGCGCCTGAAGCCGTTGATGGTCTTCGATGACGGTAACAAGACCTTCTTCAAGTTCGACCGTCGGGTGCCCGCGATCTTCGCCGTCAATTCGGATTTCTCCGAAACGTTGCGGAATTTCAGGAGGGAGGGGGAATTCGTCGTCGTCGATGGTGCGGCGACGCAATTCACCTTGCGCGATGGCGATCAGTGGATCTGCATCTTCAATCTGAGGAAACCGGATTTTGGCGCGTCAGACCCTGCAATACTTGGACCGGTCGAGGACGACAAGGCCAAGCGCCGGCGTCGGAGCGGAAACGGATGAAGCGTTCACCCGAACTCGAAGCCCTCGGTCAAGCCGACGATCCCGTCATCGCCGACAATTCCGTTCGTCGCAAGCAACTGGTCGGCGGCGCTGTTCTGGTCCTGCTCGGTCTCGTTGCCGGTTACATGGTTCTTGCCGGCAGGCAGCCGCCGGTGCGCGACATGCTCGACGGCGACGAGGAGTTCACCACCACAACGTTTCGACCCCCATCTTTCGTGCGCGAGGGTGAGCCGGAACCGGAACCACCCGCGCCGGAAATCGTGCAGATACCGCCGCCGCCACCACCACCTCCGGCGGAAGAGGTCGACACAACCGAGTTCGACGTGCCACCGCCACCGGTGCCGGGTGCGGCGCCGCCACCGCCAGAAGCGGCCGAGGCTCCGCCGGAGGAATTCCCTGCGCGCTTTCGCTCCAAACTGGTCGTGATTGACAATCCGGCATCCAGCAGCGCTGGCGGTTTGACCAATGGCGGTCGGGAGGGGCTCACCGTCGCTGGTGAGGATCGCAGCAGCAAATTCCTCGCCGCGGCGTCGAGCATTGGCGATCGCAGCGCCAGAGCGAAGAAGATCGAGCGCATCGATGCGCTGGTTCCCGAGGGAACACTGATCCCCGGCATTTTGGAGACAGCCATTGTCAGCGATCTGCCCGGGCAGGTGAGGGCGATCGTCTCTCAAGACGTCTATTCCTTCGATGGCCGACGCATTCTGGTCCCTACCGGGACGAGGCTCATCGGCGAATACCAGTCCGAGATCACGCGCGGCCAGACACGTATCTTCGTCGTCTGGACCCGCATGCTGCGCGACGACGGCGTATCGGTTCGACTGAACTCGATCGGCGCCGACAGCCTTGGCCGTGCTGGCCTGACTGGCCGCGTCGACAAGAAGTTCCGCGAGCGGTTCGGCGCGGCCATCCTGCTTTCGGTCGTCGGTGCCGGCGCCAGCTACCTGACGGGATATGGCAGCCAGGCGGCAAGCGGCGACAGTGATGACGCGAAGGAGGCGGAGCAACTCGCCCGGGAAACGCTCGCGCAGACATTTTCCGACATGGCCAACCAGGCGCTCGGAGATTCATTGCGCATCCCGCCGACGATCAGCGTCAGCCAGGGTGCGCGCATCTTCGTTTTCGTTCGGCAGGATCTCGACTTTTCCGCCATGTACGAGGACCCCGTCACCGAAGCCCTGAGGGAGATCCGTCGTGAACGTGGCCTCCCCTGAGCTTGCCTCCGATAACCGGCACTACTTCCTCTATCGAGCACTCGCACCCCTGAAGGTGTTCCTCGAGGATCAGAGGGTTGTCGAGATTTCCGTCAATCGGCCGGGACAGGTCTATGTCGAGCGCCTCGGTTCCGCCCATATGGAGCTTCACGAAATCCCTGCTCTCACGACGGCCGAGATCGTCAATATCGGCGAGCGGGTCGCGGCCAGCACGAACCAGTTCGTCAGCCCGGCCAACCCGATCCTCAGCGCGGCACTCCCAACCGGTGAGCGCATCCAGGTCGTCCTGCCACCGGCCGCGCCGGATGGCGGCACATTGTCCATCCGCAAGCAGGTCATCAGCAGCTTCACTCTGGAAGATTATCGCGACCAGGGGGCGCTCGACCAGGTGACGGTTGCCGTCGGGGGCTTGAGCGAGACCGAGCAGGCCTTGATCGATAAGCTCGCGTCCCGCGATATCTATGGTTTCATCCGCACCGCGATCGTCAATCGCGTCTCGATCCTCATCAGCGGTGGCACTTCAAGCGGCAAGACTACGTTCCTGAACGCCTGTCTCAAATCGGTCGATCTACACGAACGCATCATCACGCTTGAGGACACGCGTGAACTGGTTCCGCCTCAGAAGAACGCGGTGCACCTGCTCGCGTCGCGCGGTGACCAGGGAACGGCCAGCGTCACGATCCAGTCCTTGCTCGAGGCCTCGCTGCGTATGCGGCCGGATCGCCTTTTCGTCGGAGAGGTGAGGGGATCTGAAGCCTTCGCCTTTCTGCGTGCGATCAATACCGGCCATCCGGGATCGATGTCGACGGTTCATGCCGACACGCCGCTGGGCGCTTACGAGCAGCTTGCCATGATGGTCATGCAGTCTGGCTTGTCGGCCGCTTATCCCAAGGCCGATCTCATCTCCTACATCCAGAGCGTCATCCCGATCGTCGTGCAACTGCGTAGGGAAGGGGGACGTCGCGGCGTCTCGGAGATCTTTTTCGCACGGGAGCGAATGGGCGCGCCATGACAGGGTCGCTGCGCATCTTCTATGTCGGCTTCTGCCTGACCGTCGCCTTCGCCGTCTGGTTACTGGCCTATGGCCTTGGGCTGCAACTGCTCTATGGCGACGGCAGGATCCTTCAGGCCACCATCACCACGAACCCTCTCGCCCCGTTCCAGCAGCTCGTGGCCTACGGCGACAGCGGCGTTCTTCGCGTCGTAGCGCTTGGAGCGCTGCTGCCTTCTGCCTTGGTCGCCGGCATCGTCGCCTACGCCGGTCTTCGGGCGAACACGAGCCCGCTCGGTGACGCCCATTTCCAGAGCGTGATGTCGCTCCGGCGCGACGGCTGGTTCAGGAAAAAGGGAAAAATCCTTGGCCGGTTCGGGCGGCAGATCCTTCGCGTCAACGACGATCGGCATCACCTGATCATCGGACCGACGCGCTCGGGGAAGGGGGCATGCTACGTCGTTCCCAATGCGCTTTCCCATGAAGGCTCGATGATCGTCACCGACCTCAAGGGAGAAATCTTCCGCAGCACCGCAGGTTATCGCAAATCGAAGGGCAGCCAGGTTTTTCTGTTCGCGCCGGGCTCGGAGAGGTCGCATCGCTACAACCCGCTCGACTTCATCCGCACGGATCGCGGCGACCGCACGACGGATATCCAGAACATGGCGGCAATTCTCGTTCCGGAAGTCACCGAGTCCGAGAATTCGATCTGGCAGGCGACCGCACAGCAGGTCATCGCCGGGGCGATCAGCTACATCAACGAAAGTGTCTTCTATGATGGACATCGCAACCTCGGCGAGGTGACCTCCTTTTTCAACAGCGGTGCGAATCTCCAGGCGATGATGACGCTCATCAAGGAGCGCGAGCCCTACCTGTCCCGGTTCACGGTCGAAAGCTTCAACGCCTATATCGCCCTTTCGGAACGTGCCGCCGCTTCCGCGCTGCTCGATATCCAGAAGGCTCTGCGTCCATTCCGCAACGAACGTGTCGTGGCGGCGACATCGGTCACGGACATGGATCTGCGAGCCCTGAAGCGCCGACCGATCTCGATCTACCTTGCGCCCAATGTCACCGACATCACGCTGCTGCGGCCATTGCTGGCGCTGTTCGTCCAGCAGACGCTCGATACGCTGATGCTCGAGCATACGGAGCGTTCGATACCGGTCTATTTCCTGCTCGATGAGTTTCGGCAGCTGAAGAAAATGACCGAGATCACAACCAAGCTGCCCTATGTGGCCGGCTACAATGTGAAGATGGCCTTCGTGATCCAGGATCTGAAGAACCTGGACGAGATCTATGGCGAAACATCACGTCACTCACTGATGGGCAACTGCGGGTATCAACTCGTCCTCGGCGCCAACGACCAGGTGACGGCGGAAGCCATCTCGAAGGGACTGGGCAAGCGCACCGTCCGCTATAAGACCGAATCCCGCACGATCGAGCTGATGGGCCTGCATCGTCGCACCAAGGTCGAGCAGCTTCGTGAGCGTGACCTGATGATGCCGCAGGAGGTCCGGCAGATGTCGGGCGACAAGATGATCATTCTGGCTGAGGGCCAGGGGCCGGTCTTTGCGGACAAGCTGCGGTTCTTCCGGACGATGCCGTTCAGGGAGATGGAAAGGTTATCGCGGATGAACGTGCCCGACGTGCCTGCAACGGAGTTCCTGCCGCAGCGGCCGGTGCCGGCGACAACCTTGGCATACGCAGGCGAGGCAGAGGGCACCCGACCGGCTGAAGAAACGCCGGACCGTGTGGAGAAGCAGAAAGCTCCTATTCGCGGCTTGCAGGCCAATGCCGGATTACCGCGACAGATGCCCGAGAGACGAAAATCGGCGAGCGGTGGCAAGGCAACGCAGCCGGCACCGGCGGCGAGCACGTCTGCCGATTCCATTGAGGCCCGCTTCGTGCCGGCGGCGCGCAAGCTGAGTGCGCTCGTCCAGGCACGGGCCAAAGCCGCCCGAACCGGCGCCAGGAACATCGATTGGTCCCAGATTTTCGATGAAACCGTGCCCGACGCGTCGGAGATCGTGGAGGCCGGGGCCGGTTGAGCAATGTTGGAGTCTCCGCATGGGCTGTGGGCGCCGTGCGGATAGGATTTAGGGAGGGACAGATGCGAACGATGACGCGTCCCGAATTCGAAGATTATGAGAAGCGTGTCGAGGACGTTCTGGCCAGGATCGAGGACTCGATAGGCAAGGCGGACCTGGAGGATTTTTGGGAGGTGGCTGCAGCAGCGCGGGAGGTCGTTGAAATGAGGCGGGTTTATCTCGAAATCGCCGAGCGACAGTCCGAACACGTCAAGGAAAGACACGACGACTGGCCAACCCAGCCTGCCGCCACGAGCGAGAGGTATTTCGAGAAAACGGCCGAAGCCGCGAATGATGCCCTGAACGAAATCAGGATTGCGCGTGAGGCGCTTGGCAAGATTGAGGCCAACGAACACTCTATATTGCCAGCCAGCGCCTATCGCGGCGACTAGACCGCGGGCTCGAAATGGCGGCGAAACTCGCTGTCCAATGGAACAATCACCATGTGCTTGAAGCTGCGCAGGTTGACACGGAATTGGCGGAACGAATCGTGCTGTATGAGAAAAACTGGGAGGAACACGACATAAGCTATGGAGCCGGATCTGCCGGAGAGCCAATTCCGGAGATCACCAAGGGCGACGCGAAGCTGCTTGGATATTACAAGGAAGGGTTAGACAACCACAAGAGCGATCTGGCGATTGCCGATGCCGAGAACGGACTGTCCTATGGTAGCTGGGCCTTTGGACCTTCGCTTGGATATTGGAGCCACGAGGACTCCGACGCTGCGTGGGAGAATTTTAGTCAGCGACGAAATGAACTGCTTGCTGCCTATACCAGACTGGAGCAAGGAGCGGAGATACCCGATTCGGAAATGCTCTCGACCGTGGCGGTAAACGATGCGGAGCGCGCACCTTATTCGGGCGACGATCTTGCCTCTCTTGCCGACCGTTCAGGCCAAACCTCTCATGCGGCAGATTGGGCGCGGTTCAGGGAGGAAGCCGTCGCTCGCCATGGGGAAAAGGCCGTGGCAGACGGCGACGAGCTAATCGAGAGACTTGTTGAAGCCGGCCGCGAGGTGCGCGACTCTGAGGCGCGTCTAGGGCGTTATCGCGAGAGCGACGAAGAACGACAGGGCCGTTTCGAACAGCTGATCGAGGCGACGGCTAGCTACAATCAGCTCTTGCGTCAGGCGGCTCGCGAGGCCGTAGACGGGAACGGCTATGTTCGCGAGGCACGGTGGCATCGTGACCTAGAATCCGCGATTGCGATGGAAGACCTGCGTCATGAGCAACGAGCCCAATTCTATGTTCAGAACGAAGGGCGGGAGAGCGATACGGCCGAACAGCCGTTCCAAGCCGATGGCGCTGGTCGCCCCACGGCGCCCCGGCAACAGATGACACGCCTGCGTCAGATCGAGCAGGAAATCCAGGAACGGGGTCGTACTGATCGGGACGAACGCGATCGATAGCTATTGGCTCACGGATCTCAAGAACCCCCGATCGGAACGTCCATTTCGGTATTAGGTTGATTTGACACAACCTCGTCGCCTGCCCGAAAGTATGCATATGGAATTGCTGTTGGATATATGAGTTCAGGACGGCCATGGGCAAATACCGAGATCATCGCGGACCGCGTAGCGACCGCCATTTTGATTTCGAAGAGGGATCAGAGCCGAGCTACTTTCAGCGATCAGCGTCCGCGACTGCGGAATGTGTCGATGCCGAAGTGATATGGTTCAGCTCCAGCAAGGGGTTTGGTTTCGTCAAGCTTCTGGACGGAACCGAGGTCTATTTGCATATTCGAGCACTCGAGGCAGCCGGCAGCCGTAGCGTCTCTGAGGGCGCGCGACTCAAAGTCAGGATCGATGAAAGCTCGCGCGGTCGTCAGGTTGCCCAGATATTGGAGATCGTAGACTCCTCACCGGACACGCGGTGCGAAAGCAGAGAGAGTATTGGCCCCGGACTGCAGGCGGAAACCGAAGGCACCGTCAAATGGTACAATACAGAGAAGGGCTTTGGCTTCATCACCCCAGCCAGCGGGGGTAGAGACATTTTCGTCCATGCCACCGCCTTGAACCGGTCGGGCCTCTCCACGTTGGTGGAAGGCCAGAACGTGCTTGTCGAATGTGGACAGGGCAAGAAGGGCTTGGAAGCTCGGAATATTCGACTCGCCTAGACGTGCTCGTTGCACCGAAAGGGCCTTGCATGACGAGAGCCTTGCCAAGACCATACAAAATTTTGTATGGTCTGCCCATGAAAGTGCTTATGTTTCGGGGCAGCGCCCTCAACGATCTGCGCGCCTTCCCCGAGTCGGCACGGCGTGAAGCGGGCTATCAACTCGACAAGGTACAGAACGAGCAGGCCCCAACCGACTGGAAGCCAATGGGCACGGTTGGGAAGGGCGTGCAGGAAATCAGGATTCGCGACGAAGCCGGTGCGTACCGGGTCCTCTACGTCGCCAAATTCGCCGAGGCCGTTTACGTGCTACACTGCTTCCAGAAGAAGTCGCAAAAGACCAGCAGGTCGGATTTGGACCTTGCCGCGAAGCGCTACAGCGATCTGGTGAAGGAACTAGGCCAATGAGCAACCAACCTTTTGCAAGCGTTTGGGACGCGATCGAAGACACGCCCGCCGAAGCGGAGAACATGAAGCTTCGCTCCACGCTGATGATGGCGCTCGAGCAGCACATCCGAGCGAAGGGCTGGACCCAGGCCGAAGCCGCGCGTCAGCTCGGCGTGACGCAGCCCCGTGTATCCGATCTCCTGCGCGGCAAGATCAACCTGTTCGCCCTCGACACGCTCGTCAACATGCTGGTAGCGGTCGGCCTGCACGTCGAGATTAGTGTCCGGGAAGCTGCATGATGACACGTGCCAGTCCTGTGGCAATTTCAGCCTGATTCAGAGGACACAATGCCGAACCGTATTCCACTGGACCCCAGGCTGCCGAAGACGTTTGACGCGACCCCGAACGATGCACGGAGCAAGGCGCAACTCGATGCATGGTGGGATCGTCCCTTTGGCATCACCTTGTCGGATGGCCGCATCGAGGTCCGGTGCTTGAATGGCGGGGCATGGGACCGTTCAACCCACCTCGGCATCGCCGACAACTACGATGCGGCGTGCGCGTTGGCGGAAGCCAAGCAGGCGGAGTGGCTCAAGTTCCGCGAGCGACCCAGCGTCTGTCTTGATGCAGACCAGATTTTCGTGATCCGGCAGGCACAGCGGCCGGACGAAGAGCCACAAGAACTCGGGACTTTCCAAACGGCCGATGCCGCCGGCGACTATCTTCGCGCCAATTTCCCCGAGACGTAGTTGCAAAACAGTTGCGGATCTATGCCGCAGCTCTAAGACTCGGCTAGTTCACCTTCGTGCGCCGACAATCTCGGCGCCTGATTCCGGAAGCAATCTACCAATCCGGAATTTGCCAACGCCATCCGCCTCGCCGTTTCAAGATTCAGCCCGGCCCCAGTTCGCATTCGCGAGATCACAGACAGCCTCGCCAATATCACTGGACGGGCCTTAAACACTCATTATACTGCGTCGCTGTTTACTGCGTATTCTGATCCGTCTCAGCTATGAAGCTGAAGACGGTAGTGGCGCATAACCTGCGACGGATACGCCACCTCAAGGGCATGTCGCAGGAAGAGCTCGCCACATTGGCGGATGTATATCGTACCTATGTCGGTCATCTGGAGCGTGAGATTCACTCTCCGACGGTCGACATGCTGGAGAAGTTGGCAGAGATCCTGGACGTTGCCCCGACCGACTTCTTCATCGACCCGCCACCGCCCATCCCTCCCCCGCCGCCAAGAAAGCGCCGGCGATCGAAATCCCGTTGACGTGGTTGTGGGGCAGCGTCTGCGTGCGCGACGTCAATCCCTGGGCATGAGCCAGAGATCCTTGGCTGCGGTCCTCGGCGTCACCTTTCAGCAGGTGCAAAAATACGAGCAGGGAGCCAACCGCATTGCTGTCGTCACGCTCGTGCGTGCTGCTGAAGCGCTGGAGACACCGCTATCCTATTTCATGGAAGGTTTCGGTCCAGGCGATCCGACTTTGACGCCAAAGGCCACACGGAGCTACCGCGCACCATCGACCGACATTCTGGAGAGGATCGAAGATCGCAAACTGCGTGCCGCGCTGAGAACCCTTGTGCGCGCGCTCGCACCAAGCGAAAGCTGAAAGCCTGCACAGGGTATCCTTGAAACCGTAGCCGTGAGTCAGACTCCACCGTTACCGTGGAACATATCCCTAATCGGCGCAACCCAGCCCTCAACTGTCTGGTAAAGGTTGAACAACCACGCCTCCACAGCGCCAAGCTGGGGACCGAAATAGATAAGTGGCGCGATCACAAGAAACGCAACCAGGAGCCAAGTCCCGGGCCATCCGCTGTCGTTCTCAGGCAATTCCTCTGGAGGTGGGCCATTCTTATAGGCCCAATTGTCATTCTTCATGACCAACTCCTATCTCTCACGATCGTCGCGATCACGATCCTGGCGCTCCTCGAGTTCCAGTTCAATCTGGCGAAGTCGCGGCAATTGCTGCTGCGGCGGATCTGCCCTGTATTCCTCATGCAACCGCGCGGCACGATCCGTACGCTCAGACGGTCCGGAAGCGCCAAGTGCGTTCTCGTCACGACCCTGCGTCGCTTCTGCGCGCCGCCGGCTTTCCAAGTGTATCTCATTGTTCAGGTCGTGTCTGATCGTTGCCATGTCACGGATGTAGCCGTTGCCGTCGAGCGCAGATCTGGCCGCCTCTCGCAACAGCTCCGTGTGTCTGGCCTCAGCCTCGTTCAACCTTGAGATCCGGTCATGCTCGGGCTGGGTCTCGCCAGGATCGGAAGATCGGGATGAGCGGCTATCCCGTGGTTCCGGATCGTAGAGGTGATGAACCTCTCGCCTCGCGGCGTCGATACGCTCGAACAGCTCGTCACCGGCACGAACTATTTGCTCATCATGCTGCCGGGCTGGGAGATTCCTCGACGGGTCGTACCTATCGATGGCGCGACGGGAAGCTCGATCCTGAGCTTCTTCCTCCAGCGCCTGCTGCAGATTTTCTTCCCCCTTCGATCGCTCGTAAAGATAGGTATTGCCGTCGAGAGCCTCTCTGGCATAGCTCTTGAGTACGGTATCGTATCGATTTGACTCCGCAAGATACTCTGCCCGATTGGCTTCACGCTCATCATCCGACAGGTCCGCGCGATAATTCCCGAACCTGCTCGTGGCCCTTTCGAGCGAGAGTGACACGGCATCGTACTCTGCCAGGATCTTGTCTCCTTCACGCACCGCCCTCTCGCCATGGCGAGCGACGGCCTCGTCGAACAAATTGTCTCGAGCGACATGCGTCTGGTCATCATCGTGACCTTCACGAGCAGGCTCACGAGCCTCGCCCCGGCCCTGCCGTTCCGACAGTTCCAGATGCTCGCGGCGAATGTCCACCACATCACGGGCCGCCGCGGCGACCTCGTCGAAGTCGGCGCGTTCGGTTGCATCGAGCGTCTGCTCTACCGAGGCGAGGACCGCTTCCACCCGCTTTTCATAGGCCTCGAATTCCGGACGCGTCATCTCTTGCATCTGTCCATCCTCACCGTTCAGGAACTCAGCCAACTCTACCATATTAGCCACTTTTTTGATAGCTTCTGGATACGCGCGTTCAAAACCACGATCTTTTTGGTAGTCGTCCGCGAACCCTTCGAGACGGCCGCTTTGCTGTAGCGCATAGGCTGCTTCCCGCTTGCCGCGCTCTTCGTCGGCAAGATCGTTCCAGGCCTCGGCCGCCTGGGCTGCGTACCGCCGGCTTCGGTCGGTGGTTGCATGGTTGATCTCGTTCGTCCGCTTCGCCTGGTAGCGGGCATGCGCAATGGGGCTTGTGCCCTCATGTTCCGTACGGCCGCGATAGCTGACCGGCCGCACCTGGTTGCGCGTGTAGGCCGGCGCGTTGGCGAAGTCGCGACGGTCGGTCAGCTCCATGTCGATCCCCTGCTCCCGGGCCTTCTCCGCCATCAGGGATCGCCACTCCCTGAAGGTCTCAGGGCTGGTGACGATGCGCTCACGAGTTTCCGAGCGCATGGTGACGATCGCATGGGCGTGAATATGCGGACGCTTGCCACCCTCGGTCATCTCTTTCGGGTCGAGCGCCGGATCGTGGACGGCGAATACATAGCGATGGCCGGCAAACTGTTCGCCCAGGAACTCCCGCACCGCGCCTTCGAAGGCCGGTCCATCCGTTCCAGCGCGCGCCGACACGATCAGGTGCATGACGTCCCTGCCCTTTCGACTGTGCAGTTCATTGCGCCATTCCTTCTGGAGCAAATCGCCGGCTTGCGTGGCGTCACTGATCAACCGGCCGGTATCGTCGCGAACCTCGCTGTCGGTTCCCGCGACCAGCTCGCGCACACGTGCTGTGCCCCATTCCACGCCGTTGCCATAGCCGTGAAAGCGGAACCGCGCTTCAACGTCTCGACCGGTATCAGAATCGTCGAAGCGCTCCTGGATGATCCCGGCTGCTTTCCGGTCACCGGTCAGGCGCTCGCCATCCCCGGAACGCAGCACGACAACGCCACTCACATAGAGTTCGCCAGCACCTCGCTCCCGAGTTGTATAGACGAACCGCCGGTCCACAAATCCGGAACGCAGGATTTCGCGCAGCTGATCGTCCTGATCGACGTCGTGGCGCAGCGAACTCGTATCGACCGAAACATAGAACACGCCAAGATCTCGGCTGGCCGTGCGATTGTCGAACAGATGTTCCCATTCTGCACGCTGTTCGGCGAGCGCGTCCTTGCCTAGAATACGCTCGCCGCGCTCATTTTCGACAGCAAGCTCCCCTCCCCGCGACGTGTAGCTCATCATCGCTCCGGCGCGCGCGCCGCCGCCATAGGAGGCCAGCTTGACCACCGCCGGCTGACTGCCACGCGCCAGCGCCAAGAACCGTGTCCGCATCGAGCGGCCGCCTGCACCGCTCCGCCCCTGCCGCATGCGGCTGCCGCCGCCAAGCTGACGCCCCCGGCCAAAGCCGCCAGGACCCGCCTCAGGAAGGCGCGCCACCCCTCCCCTTCGCGGCTCTTCCCAATCGCCCTTGTCGACCTGGCCAAGCTGCATTTCATGCATCAGAACGGCGCGCCGGCGTTCCCACTCCTGTTCGAAAGCGCCGGGAAGGATTTCCATCAGCCATCCTCCCCGCGCCTGATGGCGGCGGATCGCCTGGTCATCTCTCCGAGCTCAGCCGTGAGAGCCGTCGCCACCCCATGCGCGTCGCGGATGCTGCCGGCCACGTCTCCATCGGCCGCCATCCTACCCGTGTTGATGGCTCGCGCGATCTGGTTGAGATTGCCGCCGATCGCCCGCATGCCATCGGCAAGCAGACCGAGAACGGCACGATCCGCTTCGCCGAGAAACGGCCGCACGCCGGCGCCTTCCATGGAAAGGGACCGCACGAAGGCCGAAACGGTCATTCCTGCTGCGCTCGCAGCCACCTCCAGGGCCTCGAACTCGGCTGGCGAGAAGCGGATATGCGCCACCCTGTCCTTCCGTTTCGACGTCTCTGATCGGTTGCCGGCCATCGACAGACGCACCCTTGATCGTGGTGATTGCGGCCGCAGGCCGCGGATCGAGGGCCTGTCCCTCGATCGTCAGGAAAAATGTATCACATTTTTCCGTATCCTGCCAACAATTATGATAGCGATTTATCCGTTATTCTCGCGTAAATGCCACTTTTTAATATCTATATGATTGTGTTTTTCCATGTTCGTGTGTTTCTATATCGATGTGAATCCACGTCCACACGGAAATGGATTCGTATGTGAGTAGAAACACATTTTCATGGGAGATGAGCCGATGACCGTCGTGATCGCTGCCATCAATGGCAAGGGAGGCGCTGGCAAGACCACGGCGCTGATGAACATCGCCGGCGAATATGCCCTGCGTGGTGGAAGCGTCGCCATGATCGACATGGACGCCCGCAACAATCTGATGAAGTGGTGGACGGATTGTCAGGAGAAGGATGCGCAGCCGGAGGGCATCGAGCTCTACAGCCACAAGACGGCACGCGGGCTTGAACGCTGGATGGAGGAAAACGCCGGCATGTTCGATCACGTCCTGATCGACACGCCCGGCGAGGACACGTCGATCGTCGATCCTGTGATCGCGGCGGCTGATCTGGTGATCTCGCCGATCCAGCCCTCCAAACGCGAGGTAATGGGAGCGATCGACAGTTTCGAGAGTGTGCTGCGTGTGAACGAGGCGCGTGGTCGGAATTGCAGGCACGGCGTGCTGCGGACCCGGATCACGGTGACGGTGCGCCACACCGAACTCTATCGGAAGGTCCGGCCGATCATCGAGGACAAGGTCGGGACCTATCTGTTCCGCACCGAGGTGTTCGAGCGCAATGTCTACAAGGACATCCACAACGGGATCGGCACGCTTCAGATGCAGGAGGTCACGGAGGCGATTGCCAAGGCGCGGCGCGAGACGCAGGCGCTGGTCGAGGAGGTCGACGCATTGCTAACCGGCAATGCGATGGCGGGACGTGCGGCATGAGTGGCAAGGAGACCCTGTCATTGGATGAATTCGCCACCGCGCCACGTCGGCCAAGGCCGGGGGTTCATGCTGGTCCTGAACGTGTTGAAATTGAACAACCGCCACGCACGGGGGCCACGGAGGAGCCCTTAGGGGGAGAAGCAGGTGAGGGGGGCGAGACGTCCAGCGAGGCGAGTAAGGCGCTGCGGCGGATGAAACGGAAGCGCATGAAGGGAGCAAGCCACTTCGTCAACGTCAATCTGGATCGGGACACAAAACGGCGGCTGAAGCTGGCTTCCTTCAATCTCGACACGTCGATGCAGGCCCTCATGGAGAAGGCCATTCGACACTACCTGGATGCAAACGGATTCTGACGGGAAGCATGGCCAGACGCAGAGCATTGTCGCGAGTCGGGTTGAAGTCGAGTCGGATTCCCTGCTAGGAACACTATCGTTTTGGCTCGGATTTTTGGGGCTTTGAGCCATTATGGGGAAATTCTCCGTCTCTTTTGACGGAGTGGGGCACTGGATTCGAGTCGAACCAAGCAAATGGCCATCAAGGACGTACAGACGTACATCGACAGGCACGGCCTTGTCGAAACGGACGATTCCGAGGCTGGGAAACCGATCTGGCGTAAGCCGGGATTTGATGGCGTCCGCAGCCTGCTCGAAATCGAGGAGGAACTGAGCCGGTTCCTGCGTGAGCGACGTGATGCGCAGAACCTGAACCGTGAGCAGGTCGGCATGATGGTTGGCCTGCACCATGAGATTTACGCGCGCCATGAGCGGGCGGGCGCAAAGCTTAGGGTGACACGACTGCTGCATCTGGCGGAATTGCTGGGCTTCTCGCCGCTCGAGGCGATCTACGCGGCAGCCCCGCAGTTTTTCGGCGACAGTCGGGAAGAAGCAGAGGTCAAGTACAAGCTCATCATGCGCATGCTGGATTTGCCGGCCGAGACGGCGCAGAACCTTCTCAAGCTCGTAGAGGAACTGTCGCCGGACAGCGAGGACGAGAATGCGGGCAAGGCGACGGCCGCGAAACGTCGAGGCTGATCCCGGCGTGGAAGACAAGAACGGCGCTATCGATCGGTGCGTTGGCATCGACATGGCAAAACCGCTTGCCCGTGACGAAAGACAATCGAGGCGGCGTCGCGCCGCCTCGATCTCCGGCCGTCAGTCCCGGCCGGCTGCTTCGATGCCGAAGATTACATCCGGATTCGAACCGGTGCTCTTCCACCACGCGGCCTCGGCTTCGGCTTCGCTGTAGTAGACGTTCGCGACGCTGAACCGTGATCCGGTGACATCCTCGATCTCGGTGATGATTGTGTCGAGACCGCAGAGCTTTTCAGTCGGTACCGGCACCGCGATCGGCACCTCGCCGTCCCGGTGATGCCATTCACCGGTGTAGAAATGAAAGTACTCGTTGGTGAGGTCGTCGACCAGATAGTCGTCGAGGAGCGCGATCGGTTCTACCAGCCACGTTTCATACCAGGCCGTCTGGTAGTGGTGCAGGTCGTAGAATGCGTCCGCCTCGTCCTCTGTGCCGCGTGCTGCGACACGTGCCCGCCCGGCGGCGAGTATCCTGCGCTGCGCGGCGATCATTTTCGCAAGCTTCGCAGCGAGGGTGTCGTGCACGATGCGCGCCAGTTCGGTGTCGCAGCCGAGGCGGTTGGCGAGAACATTGATGCGTAAGCCGGAGAGCTGCGCGATAAGCATGAGAGTGTTGTGTGCCATGTCATGGTCTCCTTCATCTTGATGACGGAGGCCCGGCGACGGGCAAGTCGAGCGTCGGGTCAAGGATCGCGAAGCGACCGCCGGAGGCGGCAAGCGGAGGAACCGATTTTCTGGCGGCGCCCTCCTTCAGGGCGACGGCTGAAAATTGGAGGTGCCGCGCAGTCCTTGAGGCGATGGGAGCGGCCAGTAGACTGGGACGTCAGAGAGATAGAGACCCGCATCCCCTTCAGGGATGCGTCCCTATCCGGCGACCAGCCGGCGGGGTGCGCGAGGGGATGCCCCTCGTCTGCTTCAGGGGTCCGGTCGATCCGGCCCCTGAAGCCCGCGAGAGGCGATCGTCACCGAAGGCGGAGACTGCTTCGGCAGGCTCCGTGAGCGGCTGCAGGCCGCGAATAGAGCGCGGTCGGCCGCAGCCGGCTCGCCCATATCCGGCGCTTGCAGCCGATGCATCAGCATCCTGAATCGATGGAGACGGATCGATTCACAGAACTCGTTGGACGGCATCGGTCTCACACGCAACGATCCCATCATGCAGACTGAAGACGCGATCCATTTCCACCGCATCGATCCTGCGCGCAACATGGCGCGGTTCTATCGCATGTCGTCGATGCCGAGCCTGTTCGGCGACATGTGCCTCGTGCGTGAATGGGGACGGATCGGCAGGCCCGGCCGCATTCGCATCGACCTCTATGAGACCGCGCTGGAAGCGACGGCGGCACGCGAGGCGCTATCCCGCGTCAAGCGGCGACGCGGATATCGCGACGTATCGGCTGTTGGTTGAAGGTGGCGGTCAGGCAAGCACAAAAAAGGCCCGCGCCGAGATCGTCCGGCGCGGGCCTTTCGTGACGGCTACTTCGATTGCAGATGCCGCAGGAAGGCGGCGAGCGGGCCGTCATGCGGCGGGCGTTCTGCTTCATCGGCGCGGTCGGCATTCAGCTGCGTGGCGACGTCGGCGGGCAGCGGCATGAAGCTGTGGCCTCTGGAGAGCGCTGCCATGTGCAGGGCATCGATCGTTTCGTATTCGCGGTCGCACGTGCCGAGCCAAAGAGCGAGATCGTCGCCGGTCTCGTCTGGGAAGGCTTGCAGGAAGAAGGTGCGCAGCGGCGGATCGTAGCCGATGACGGCTTGTGTATCGGAGCGGCCTTGGCTGGTGACGGTGATGGTGTAGCGGCTCATGGAAGCCTCCTGATCGTGTAGAATACAGAGAGGGCCGGCCCCTTGCGGGGCCGGCCCGTCGCGGTTCACTCCGGGTTGTTCCAGAGGATGACCTTCTTGTTTTCTTCGCCGCCGGGTGCGGGAGCGAGGTTGCCGAAGATGACGCCGAACTCGGGAGCTTCCAGCTTGAACGAGGTCTTGTCCTTGCCGGACCGCTGTGACGTGGAGACCCAGCCAGCGCCGATCTCGAAGCCCGTGCGCTTGTTGATCACCCGGTAGTCCGGGGCGTCCTCGTGCGACTTGTTCGCATTGGGGACGACGGTGATCGGGGCGTTGACCCGGATCGTGGCGAAGACGCCTTCCATCGAGCCATCGGGCTTCTCGGTGAGCTGTGCGATCGTGGTGGCCATTGTACTTCTCCTTCGGTTGCATCGGGACCATTCCCGATGGCGTCGAAGGAGAGGGCCGTCCTGCTGCGGGCAGCTCGGCCGAAAATTCTGCAAAATTCTATTTTCCGCCGAAACGCGGACCCGCACTTTCTCTGAGCCGCTCGCGGCGAGGTCTTCAGAAAGTGCCTGGGTCCGCACCAAAGAACCGAAATCGAATTTTGCTGAATTTTTGGGCGAGTCTTACCCCTTCAGGGGTTGCCCGCAGTAAGCAGGCGGTCCTCTACAAAGACGACATGACACGGGAATGGACCGGATGCGGCCGATGGCGACGCACATCAGGCCGCCACGCATGCACCACCGCGCCGCGAGGCCCGTATCGATGGACCGGCTGGCTTCCCCGCTCCGGCCGGCGCCTCTTCATCGCCGATCCCACCGCGAACAGCCAGCGCGAACGCCCGGATTGCCGGGCATCGGCGAGAGCACAGGCTCCCGAGATCCCCCGCCGGACGGGTCTCGATGTCGCGGCGTGCCGGCGTAGAACCTGCCTCGCCGAGAGCTCGGCGCCCGCGGGCGGCTTCGCCTTGGGCAATTTCGCGGCCGCCCCCACGGCGAAGAAGGCAGGACCTATCATCCTCTGGAACAACCCGGAGTGAAGCGCAGATGGCCGGCCCTGCAAGGGGCTGGCTCCTTTGGCCGCACCGAAATCGGCATCGACGGATTGAAGCGCAGCGGATGCGCGATCGCGGCTCACGCGGTCAGGCCGCGACGTTCGTCGGGCGTCATCCGGGCCTCGATCTGCCGACGGATATCCGGCCCGGCGTCGTCGATCATCGCGCACCAGTCGGCGGTGTCGTGCAACGTGGACACCGTTCGGCGCATGGTGTCGTAGACGACGCAAGGATTGCCGGCCAGCGCCAGGCGCAGCATGTTGAGGGCGGTCCCCGACGATTCCCCGTTCCAGATCATCAGCCCGAAATCGGCGCGCCGGGCCATTTCGCGATCCTTCTCCGCATGAATGGCGAAGCCTTGCGCGCCACCCGGCGGCGGAATGTGGTAGGCGGCCCAATCGCCGAGATTGTTTCGCGGCTCCTTGCCGCCATGGAAGACGCCGACGTGTTCGTAGCCGTAGCCGGCGAGCACGCTCTGCGCTTCGGCATCGGCGCCCGGCGCATCGCCGATCAACACGCCGTGCTCAGCTGCCACAATCGACCCGATGCGCTCGGTAACCGGCTCCGGCAGGTCGAATATGTCGCGCGATCCTCCGATGAATATCATCGCCATGATGACTCTCCTTTCTCTCCAGCCGCCCCACGCGGCCGCTGCCTCCCTCTCCCTCTCCGCACGGACGCGGCGCAGCAGGCTGGCGCCGGGGATCGACACGGTGCGCCGGCGTGGTCGACGCGCTTTGAGCGGCGAGAGAGAGGAAAACGGCGCTCACGCGCCGTCTCCCGAGAATTCCCAGACCGGGATGCCGAGCCGGCGGGCCTTGTCGCGGAGGTTCGCCTGAATGCCGCCGCCGGGGAAGACGACGACGCCGATCGGCATCACCTCGAGCAGCTCGTCGTTGCGCTTGAACGGGGCCTGCTTGCGGGGATATTTGACGAAGTTGGGCGGGAAGGGCACGACGGTCACGTTGCGGGTACTCGCCCACTTGTCGGCGATAAGATCCGCGCCGGTCTTCGCGCCCCCGTGCAAGAGAACCATGTCCTCGTATTTGGCGTGGATCTGGTCCAGCTTGTCCCAGATCAGGTTGTGGTCGTTGAAGTCGAGACCGCCGGTGAGCGCGATTTTTGGGCCGTTGGGAAGCAGGATTTCGGTCTCGGCGCGGCGGCGGGCTGCGAGGAAGTCGCGGCTGTCGATCACCGCCGAGGTGAGATTGCGATGGTTCACCTTGGAGCCGGAGCGGGGTCGCCATGCCGATCCCGTCTGCGCCTCGTAGAGGTCGGCGGCCTCGTCGCGCATGATTTCGAGGACGTTGCGGCGCTCGATATAGGTGATGCCTTCCGCCGTTAGCCGTTCCAGTTCGACGGACTTCACCTCCGAGCCGTCCTGTTCGCGCTGGCTGGACCGTTGCGCCTCCTCGTTGCGGTCGAGGCTGCGGGTGACGCGCTCGGCCGCGCGGTGGAAGACGTTGGCGAAAGACCAGAGCAGGTCGTCGAGGTCGGGTTCGAGCCTGGTGTCGCCAAGCATGCCGGCGAAGGTTTCGACGATCCCGGCCAACCCGGCCCGGATCACCTCGTCGTCGGGCAAGGGTCTGGGATCGGGCTCGTCCTGATGCGGACGATGGCCGTACATCTGGAGTTCGAGGATGACGCGGTCGGTCGGCGAGGAAGCGTGGTAGGGCTCGTAGCCGTCATCGAAGGGAAGCTCGTAGGTCATGGCGTGTCTCCGTCGGTTGTGGCCGCGCCTATCGCGGCCTGACAGCGAATCCCGGCCGCGCCCCGGGCGCGGCCGCACCGCAGGCCGAAGCGAAGCGGAGGACGGCGCAGCCGTTGCGGCCGTGGCCGGGGGGTGGCAGGGATCGCCTCTCAGGCAGGCCGCGGGCGCGGCCTCTCCGGTGGAACCCAGCCATGCCCGCGAGCCTTGCCGTGACGCCGCGCCCCTGCCCGCTTGCCGGCCCGAACCGATCATCCGGACGGCAGGAAGGAGCGGGCATCCTCCGCGATGAGCTGATCCTTGAGCCACGCCGCGAGATGGGTCGGGCCGAGTTGGCGCAGATCGTCGTTGAAATCCCCGAGCCGCGGGCGAAGCACCAGTGCTTGGATGCCGGCCTCACCTGCGCGCTGGCTGAGACGCCGGATGCCGTGCCGGCCGGCCGCATCCGCATCGGCCGCGATGTAGAGGCGACGGCAGTCGGCCGGAAAGGTCAGGCTGCCGAGGTGGCTGGCCGAAGTGGCGGCGGCTACCGGCAGGACCGGCATCACGGTGCGCAGCGAGGCCATCGTCTCGAAACCCTCGCCGGCGGCCATGACCGGGACGGGCGCACCGGGCCGAAGGCCGAGCCAGATGCCGTTGCCCAGCAGGTGACCAAGAGAGCGGCGGGGATCGTCGAGATGCGCCTTCCCTGCACCCGCTGGATCGAGCCATGTGCGCTGGATGCCTGTGACGCGCCCGTCGAGATCGGTCACGGCTGCTATCAACGCGGGCAAGGCGGACGTCTCGCCCGTCACGAGATCGCGGTAGTAGCAGCCGGGATGGAAACGCAGGGCGCGCTCGCACGCGGGCAAGAGGATGCCGCGCGCGGCAAGATAGCGCGCGGCAAGCGTGCCGGCGATCGGCTCCGACATGGCGAACAGCCGACGCGCGGCGTCGGGAGAGCCGCGTTGCGCGGCCGGCTGGCGCTGCGCGCCGGGGGCTGTCGCGGCCGGTTCCGGATGCGGTTCGTTCAGGAACCGGCGGGCCTCGTCGGCGACTTCGCGGAATTCGACGAGGCCGCAGCTGAGCTCGATCACATCGAGCAGGTCACCATATTCGCCGGTGGCCTCATCGACCCACTTTCCGGCCGGGCCCTTCGGGCTGTCCTTCAGCCGGACATGCATGGACCGGCCGCGTGCATTGCGGACGTCGCCGACAATCCAGTGATTGCCCGAGCGACGTCCGTTGGGGAGGTATGCGCGGCACACGGCCTCGGCATATTGGCCGAGCCGCCGCGCCAGGTCCGAGGCGGACGACATGATGTCCTCCGCTCTCAGATGCCCGCGATGTCGATCAGGCGATGGCGCTGCAGGAGCCTAGCGAGGATTGCAGGCCCCTCCTCCGTGGTCGGAACGAAAAAGCGCAGTTTCCAGTTGATCAGCTCGGAGAACAGGCCGATCGACTTCAGCCAGTCGCGCATGCCGTCGCTGAATCCTGCCAGCTCGACACGATAGTCGTTCATCACACGGACCCGGCGCAGCGTCATGTCACCGGCAAGACCGATGATCGACGATCCGGCGAGGACGGTTTTCCAGGCCTGGTCGGCGCCGATGATCTGCGTCTGATCGATCCCGAAGTTGCGGCAAAGCCGCGACAGCTCCGACGGTGCGATCAACCGGCCGACGATCGGCGCGCCACCGTCGATTTCCAGGCGGAAGACCTTGCAGTGGTCGCGTGGCAGGAGCTTCCAGATCGGCAGAAGGAGACCGGTCACGATGTGCAGCGTCGAGGTCGTGAACGCGGGGATCGTCGTCAGCTCGGCCTCCCAGGCGGCCGCGAAGACCTGCTTATCGACCTCTTCCCAGTTCGTCTCTTCGAGCTGGTCCGCTTCGAAACGGACATCGCCCATCGGCCTGTAGAGGGAAACTCGCGGCACCACGGTACCGTCTTCGAGCATGATCGAACGGGTCGGGACCATCACGGCCCCGCGCTTGGACTTGGCATTGACCATGAAGGTGGCGTGGGGATCGAAGGCGGCCATCGACAAGGCCTCCTTGAGCGTCGTCGGCCGGTTCCGGATCAGGCGCTCGATGGTCAAAAGGTGCGACTGCGCGCCGGTCGCCGGATGGGTGTGGATCAGGCGCCGTTCCTTGACCGTCATGCTTTCGGCCGACAGGGTTTCTAGACCCTGGTCGTAGATGCCGGCGGCGATCGCGCCCTCGATGCGCGCGGCAAGCAGCTGCTCGAAGGATTCGAACAACAGGTTCTGCATGGAGATAGTCAGCGCCAGCATGCGGTTGAGGAAGGTGTGCATTGGCGGCAGTTCGTCGCGCAATCCGCCCTCCTCCGTGGTCAGCGACAGGCCGGTGATCGTCTCGAACCGCGTCAGTGAACAGCCGTCGATCTTGCCCTGATGGAGCAGGCCATAGAATTGGCGCAGCGCATCATGGGCATATTGCGATTCCAGATTGTCCTCGGCACGGAACATGCCCTGCCCGCCGGTCTGCCGCTGTCCGCGGGTGATCGCGCCCAGCGTGTCGAGGCGGCGTGCGATCGTCGACAGGAACCGCCGTTCGGCCTTCACATTGGTCGCGATCATGCGGAACCATGGCGGTTGCTTCTGGTTGGTGCGATGGGAGCGGCCGAGACCCTGGATGGCGACATAGGCGCGGAAACCGGCCTCCAGCAGATTGTGGCGGCGGCGGCGCTGGTTCCTGGCGCCAAGATCCGCATGGTAGGAGCGCCCGGTACCGCCGGCGTCGCTGAAGACAAGAATGCCCTTCTCATCGTCCTGGAAGGCGCGCGCCTCGTCGAGATTGGCGCTGCCCGGCCGGTTCTCGACGGCGAAGCGGGCGATCGACCCGCTGTCGGCGCGTCGGACGATACGGCGCGACCGTCCGGTGATCTCGGCAACGCGGTCGGTGCCAAAGGTCTGGACGATCTGGTCCAGGGCCGTGGGAACGGCTGGCAGGCTGCCGAGCCTTTCCACCAGGTCGTCGCGGCGGCGCTCTGCATCGCGGCAGATGACCGGATTGCCGGCGTCATCGTGGACCGGCCGCGAGAAGACGTCGCCCTTCTCGTCGGAATATTCCTCGAAAAGCTGCACCGGAAACGAGTGCATCAAATAATCGATGACATATTCGCGCGGCGTCACGTCGACCTGGATGTCGGCCCATTCCTCGGTCGGGATCTGGGCGAGCCGGCGTTCGGTCAGCGCCGCGCCGGTGGACACGATCTGGATGACGGAGGCCAGGCCTTCGTCCAGATCGCGGTTGGTCGCGGCGATCAGGGCCGGCGTCTTCATGGAGGTCAGCAGGTGGTTGAAGAAACGCTGTTTGGAGCTTTCGAAGGCCGAGCGCGCGGCCGCCTTGGCCTGCTTGTTCCGCGTCCCGTCCTTGCTGGTGATCCCGGCTGCCTCGAGCGCGGCGTCGAGATGGCCATGGATCACCTGGAAGGCCTCGGCGTAGGAATCGTAGATGCGGATTTGGTCCGGGGTCAGCTCATGTTCGAGGATGTCGTATTCGACGCCTTCGAACGAGAGGGATCGCGCGGCGTAAAGGCCCATCGCCTTGAGGTCGCGGGCGAGGACCTCCATGGCGGCGACGCCGCCATCCTCGACTGCGGAGATAAACTCCGATCGCGTCACGAAGGGGAGATCGGTGCTGCCCCACAGGCCAAGCCGCTCGGCATAGCCAAGGGATTCCACGTCTGCCGCGCCGGTGGCGGAATCATAGACGATGCGGGCATCGGGAAGCGCGCGCTGGAGGCGAAGGCCTGCCCTGCCCTGCTGCGAGGGCGCCTTTGCGCCATGGTCGGATTTGCCGCCGACCGCATTGGCCAGCGCGTGGCCTTCGTCGAAGACGATCACGCCATCGAAAATGTGCGTTTCGTCGGTCGGATACAGGTTTGGTTCATCGGTACCGGTGAGCCAGTCGACGATCTGCTGGACGCGCGAACGTTTGCCCTCGCGCTCGTCGGTCCGCAAGGTGGCGAAGGTCGTGAAGAGGATGCCTTCCCTCAGCTTGATCGGCTTGCCCTGCCGAAACCGGGAGAGTGGCGTGATCAGCAGTTTCTCCTGGCCGAGCGCGCTCCAGTCGCGCTGGGCGTCCTCGATCAGCTTGTCGGATTTGGAGATCCAAACATGGCGGCGGCGCCCCTTCAGCCAGTTGTCGAGGAGGATGCCGGCGATCTGGCGGCCCTTGCCGACGCCGGTGCCGTCGCCGAGGAACCAGCCGCGCCGGAACCGGAGCGCGCCTTCGGCATCGGGGGCGACAGCTTTGAGATTGTCGAAGGTCGCGTCGGTGGACCAGCAACCGGCGAGATGGCCTGAATGGGCTTCGCCGGCATATATGACGCTTTCGAGTTGGGCGTCGGAGAGGTCGCCATTGGCGATGATGCGCTTGGGCAAATGCGGGCGATAGCTGGGTTTCGGCGGGGCGACCGACGCCATGGCGACCGACTCGACCAATTTGTCGGGATGGGGTTTAGCGTCGGGAATATGGATCGACTGGACCCGATACGGTTCATAGATGCCGTCGGCCGCGGCGGGGCGTTCGGCCGCCAGCGCATCGCGCAGCTCGTAGGCGAGTTCGACGATTTCGTCTTCGGAGGGGGCAGGCGCTGCGCGGGGCGCGAGGGGGCGTGGATTGCGGACAGGCGTCGTCTTCCGGTCCGATCGGGCGATCACCGCAGCCGGCCGCCTGGCGTCGGCTGCCTTACGGGCGGCCATCTTCGCCGCGACATCGCGCAGGACGCCGTTCGCCAGCGCGCCGATCGAAGCCGCTGACGTGGACGGCGAGCGCGGCGGGAGATCGCCGATCCAGCGGAGCAGGGTTTGAAGGTCGGGCGCGACGCCCATCGGGTCGACCAGCTGCTTCGGATCGTCGGCGGCGATCTTGTCGATGACCGTCATCCGGGTTTCGACCGTCGTGCCGTGGCGTGCGTAAACACTGCCGGCTATTGCGGCGCTGAAGAGAACCGTCCCCTGTTCCTGCAGGCGCAGGAAGGCCGTGCGCCATCTGGGATTGTCGGGAGACAGGCCAGAGCCGGTGATGGTGACAAGGCGGCCGCCTGGCGCGAGGCGCGCGAAGGCGGAGGTGAGATGACGCCATGCCGCGTCCGCCACGACGCCTTCGACATGGATGCCCGCCGAGAAGGGCGGGTTCATCAAAACGACCGTCGGACGGAGCCCGCGGTCGAGATAGTCATCGATATGGGCGGCATCGTGCCGTGTCACCATCGCGCGGGGGAACAGTTCCGCGAGAAGCGCATGGCGAACCGGAGCATATTCATTGAGGGAAAGTCGGGCGCGTGCGAGTTCAGCCCAGATCGCCATCAGACCTGTGCCGGCGGAGGGCTCGAGCACGACATCATCGGCCATGACGCTGGCGGCGCGCGAGGCGACGAAGGCAAGCGGCATTGGCGTCGAGAGCTGTTGAAGCGCCTGGCTCTCCTCGGAACGACGCGTATGGGTCGGGACGAGCTCGGCGACTTTGATCAGCATGGCAAGCGCCGCCTGTGGCGTGACCGCCTGCGCCGTGATGGCGGCGCCGAACTTGCGTAGGAACAGGACTTGCGCCGCCTCGGTCGCCTCATAGGCGTCCTTCCAGTTCCAATGGCCTTGGGCATCGGTGCCACCGAAGGCTTCGATCATCGTGCTGCGCAGGGTGGCGGCGCCGATCGACTGGCCGCGCTCCAGATGGTGAACGAGGCGGCCCGCGGCCGGGAGGATCGCGGCGGCGCGCTGCGCAGGCCCATGGTCAGACGTGGCGAGAAGGTCGGCCGCCGCGGCGGCGGCCGAAGGTGTGGTGACGATGTTCATGGGAAATCCTTGTCGTGTGAGGGAAGGCGCCGGCCGCGCTCTCTCCGCGCCTCCGGGCCATGCCCCTTCCGGCCCCCTCTCTCCCTCTGGGGGCACCGAGCCGCCCATGGCGGTTCCGAAACGGCCGGGCGCTGGCGCTGTTTGCAGCCTGTCAGTGAAGGTGCTTGCGGTCGCCTGCGCCGGTGCGTGCTTGGTCCCGGCTTCGTTCGGAAACGAAATCAGGCTTCCTCCACGCGAATGTTGAAGGACGTGCCGTCGTCCAGTGCCAGCTCGATCAGATGACTCTTGCCTGCGCGGCAAGTCCTGATCGTCTGGATCCAGGCCGCGGTCTTGTCGACATTGCTGATGACATGTGCAGGACAGTCGTCGGGATGAGGGAATGCCTCATCGCATTTCAGCATGTGCGTCTCGATCAGTTCCGATATCATGGCCGTGATCGTCGTGGCCGTCGTTTTCTGCGGTCTTGGCGCCAACTGATCGCCATCAGGGCTGAGTTCGCGCGCAGCGTCATCGAGGCACCTGGCGGCTTCTGTCGCTTCGGCAACCATGACTGTGGGTTTATCGCTCATGACGACGCACGCCCCTCGGCTACGCCGATGGCGTTCGCTACCTTCTCGCGTTGGGCGAGGAGCCATTCGGCCAAGGCCGCTTCATCGCGTGTGCGGAATGTCGGCTGTTCCTCGAAAGGCCGCGGATCGCATGCGATGCGCCATTTCCTGTCGTGGTAGTTGTTGGAGACGCACCCGACAGCGCCGGACGGGTAGTGGATGTTGAAGACAGTCCAGCCCCCATGCCGCCAGCGTTCGTAGGCGAAGCTTTGAGGCGGCTTCTCGTCGTGGATTTCCTTCAGCACCGTCAGCAGTTGGGGAACAGCATTGTGGTCGGCGACGATCTTGTCGGCGACGGCGCGGCTGGTGAGCGAGCAGACCATCAGGCCTTCGGCATCGAAAACAATCCATATTGCGGCGTTTGGGGCTTTCTGGCGAACGGTCCAAGGGCCGTTCGTCGAGCCGGGAACGGAGGATACGATCAGGGGGGTCATGGCGACTCCTTGCGGTTGAGGCTGGTTGGCGGCTGTGCGATGCAGCGCGGGCGTTGCTGAGGGTGGTCAGGCGGTTCGTGCGGGCATCGTCATGACGAAGCCTGCACGCTGTCAGCGGTGGGCTGATCCGGATCACGTCGCTCGTCGATGATGGCGCGGGCCTTCTCGACCGCGGCCTTCGCTTTCGGCAGCCAGCGGTCGAATTCTGCAGCGGGCAGGCAAAGAGGCTGGGCGATATGGCCGAGCTGTTCGAGAAGCTCGTGAAAATGGCTGATCATGCGGTGCGCCGTCTCGTCGAAATGCGACGGCACGTCGATTTCCTCGCCTTCGTAGGCGGCATCGTGGCCCTTCCAGATCCCGGTGACATAGGTGGGACCGACGCATTCATAGTCGGGCAGCTCGTCCTCCCAATCTTCATCGTCGATGGCGAGACGGCATGCCTGTGCGAATGTCGCCGCTTCGTAGGTGTGCTGCCGGTAGTATGGTATGCGGTAGGTTGTTTCGATGGTGAACTTGGGCATGGTTCTTCTCCTGTCTTGAAACGACAAAGCCCGGCGCGACGGCCGGGCTGGATTGAATGTCTGTAGTTTCGGGTTGGCCTGGTCGGCAGGCCCACCATTTGTCGATCGATCGCCGCTTATGCGGTGGTTTTGATCCCGCGCCACCAAGCGATACGCTCTTCGCGGGTAGCATTGGCCAACCGGTGGAGCAGGTAGCCGTGGCAGGGTCTTGGAGCGCAAAAGCAGACGATGTCACAGCCGCGCAACTCGTCCAGCGCGCGTAACAGCTCATGCTGATCGGCGAGCCAGCGCTCATATTTTGCGATGACCGTCGCCCGATCGCCGTCACGCCCGATGATGAAGCGATTGCCCCATTTTGACCCACGGCCAATGTAACGGGCGTCCTTCGGGATCTCGTCCAGATGTGTGTTGAGCACTCTGCACATTGGGCCTGCTCCTGTGATTTCCACGTCGATCACCAGCCGTAGACCGGGAGGTCATCGATCAGCGGACCGGCGCCGTCGAATTTGATCCAGAGGCAGGCGTGTGAGAGCGCGTAGTCGAGCAGGGTCGCGAGCGGACCATCGTGCTGCATCTTCGCGTAGACGATCCAGCCATGTTCGTAGGCGATGACGATGCCCTTGCCGGATTCGAGAAATAGGCGGGCCTGCGCGTCAAGATGGGCGGTGCTCATGATCAGCATCGGCTCGATGTGTTCGCGATTGGGGAACAGCTGTGCGACGTTGCTCTGCTCCTCTGGAAGATCGATCCATCCGTCCGGCAGCTCGATTTCCCTTGGCCAATCTTCGGGAAACTTCTGCTCAGGCACATAGGCCCAGTCGAAAAGAACCGGATCGGTATCGTCATGGATTCCGCTGGCGGTCAGAAGGCAGTTCAGTCCATCACAGGCCTCGGCCCATGAACCGGCGCGGATGACAAGGTCGACAGTGGCGATGTAGGCTTTCATGATAGGCTCCGTCGTTGATGGTCGGGGTCGACGGTGTCGGACTCCCTTTCCGGCGCCCGACACCAGCCCCTCCCGGCCCGCCTCTCCCTCTCGGGCACCGGCCTGTGCGCCGGGGCGCGGCGCGGGCGAGAGCCGGCCGGTTCGACATCGTTGTCGCTGCGTCATGTCGGCCGCGATCGGCGCACCGCCGGGGCCGGCCGTCACAGTCGTTTTGCGATTGCTCGCGCCGATCGCACCATGTCCATGAAGGTGTGGTACTCTCCGAAAAGACGCTCCTCATCGAGATCGGCGATATACTCGTCGAGATCGCCGGCGGCCTCTTCCTCGGGAAGCGACATGGCGGCCATTTGCAGGACGAATTGCTGCATGGCGTCGCAGCGCTTCTTGTCGGCAGCCTGTGAAGTCTGTCCTTTGCGTTCCGTGTCGACGCTGATGTCGGTCATGGCGACGCGCAGGTTCACTGGCTCCTCGTGGTCCGGATCGTATGCATGGACGACAAGGTTGCTGTCTTCGATTTCGAGCCATAGCTGGCGTTCGGTCCCTTCGGGACAGGTCGCCTCGATGCGGTAGCTTGTCGCCGTCGCCTCCTGTACCTTTACGTCCCACGGCCTTGGGTCGATGTCGGGCGAGATTCCGTCATCCAGTCGCCAGTCGTGCATGATCATCGTATTTCTCCTGATTGGATCGGGTGGGGCGCTGCTTGCGCAGGCCCGGAAAATGCGAAAGCCCGGAAAGCCGGGCTTCGATTGGTTTGTTCTGGAAAGGCGGGGGTCTGACTTCGCGTCAGATTCGCTGGAGGTTGGAGGACTGGTTGATCATGTCGTCGAGCCAATCAGCGGCGACGCGCGCGTTCCGCGCGAAGCGATTGTGGTTCGCGGCCGTGTCGGTCTGCTGGTCTTGAAGTGCATTGCGAACCGCTGCCGGGATTGCGAGGATTGCGTTCATGGTCTCATGCGCGGCATCTTTCGACACGAAGTCGCCGATTGCCGTGGCGGTGTTTCGATCCACGCCATAAAGGGACCAGAACACGCGAAACGCCCTGCCCTCCTTTTGAGCGATCTCGCGTTCGACGTCGAACGCGTCATCGTCCTGGAAGGACCGCACCTGATGATCGCGTTCGAGACATGGCCTGACCTCGTAATATTCGAAGGCCAGCGTGTCCCGCATCGTGGGAGAAAGCTGGTCGCGAAACGAAAAACGTAGTGCGTGCGGCGATGTCACCGCGTCAGGTGTGAGCGGGTTGAGGTCGGCGCCGCAATCGGCACAGATGTCGTCGCCTCGATTCCAGTGTCTGGAGGGGCAGGCCTCGGGCGTGTGCGGGAACGCTTGATCGTGCCTGGACCCATCCTCGAGCAAATAATCGACCGTGATCGGACCGCGTTGCTGATCCTCGGCGATCAGGTCATCCACACAGTTCCAGACGACGATGTGTGACACGCCGGACTGCGTGCCGAAATTCGACTGCGCCAGGTCTGCCGCAATGAAGTGATTGTCGACGGGTCCTGGCTCGGGGGTATAGGTGCTTTCATCGATGATGAAGGCTGCGAGGAAGGCCTTTCTGGCCATGGCGATTTCCTTCTTGCAAGTGACCGCGCGGCCGCGCTCGCCGAATGAGGGTGCGTAGCGTTGCTGAGCGAATGGGAGTGAGAAGAGGCTGTGCCGGCAATCCGGCGACGGCGTGGATCAGGGCCGTTCGACGTCGTAGCGTGGGGCGCAACCGACATCGCCGGGATAGCGGCCATTTTCATCGCAGACCATGACCTGCAGGACGCCGTAACGGTCGTGGCCCAGATATTGATCGACCTGGATGGTGTAGCGGGCGCGTGCGAGCGGACCAGCCTGGCGGACCTTCACCGGAATTGACCAACCGATATCGACAAGGCCGCTGGCGAGCGGCTTGCCGTCTTCGCGCATCTTGGCGCCGAGTTCGTTGAGCAGTCCCGCGGCGATGTGGGACGGCAAGTCGCCGATCAGCAAGAGCTCCGGCAGACCGCGATCGGCATTGCCGATCGTATAGGTAAAGCCGGGATCGGATCCATCTCCGAACACCTGGAACAGGTGCTGTCCGTAGGAGTCGATATTCTGTCTGACTTCGCGCATCCGACCGGGAATGGTCATTGGGTTTTTCCTTCTGTTGGGATGGCCCCGACATTTTGTCGAGATGAAATATCCGCCCATCTCCCGATCGGCGGTGGCTAGGTGATCAGGATGCTCCTGGGACGCACGGCATCAGGCGGCCGAATGCGGCCGACGACGAAGACTTCGTCGCTATTGGCCTCGAAGAGCATCAGGATGCGGTCACCGATGGCGACACATTCGTTGATCCAATGGCGATCGCTATCGCGGTATCCTCGCGCGCGATCGGGCGGCACGTAGACGATGGTGAAGTGCGACAGCGTTTCGCCGGTGGGCGCCTTGTAGAAGTATTCCTTCACCTCGATCACGACACCTCCGGTGCTGTAGGAGGTCGCGACCGTGTCTCCGGGGCGCACGACATCGGCGACGGTCTGCGACCCGGGCGGCGTGCGCCTATATCGGCGGCGATCGGGAACACCGAGGTTGGCCGTATAGGTCGAGCGGGCTTCATAGGTGTGTGCTGTCGCGGCCGATTGCTTCTTACGAGGGACCCGCATCGTTGCTGCCTCCCCTTCTGGAGCGCCGGGCGAGGATGGCCGGCATCCTGGCGTCGATCTCCTCGTCGGTCAGGTGCTCGAGCAGTTTGAGGACGGCGGCGCCACGATCGCCGACGACGATCGTGCGCTTGCCGTTGCAGCCCGCGGGCCAGGCGTTCGGATCGGATTCACCGGCGATCCCGCGCAAATCCGGATGGGTGGCGTTCCAGATCGCTTCGAGCTTTTCCTCCCGCGTCATGCTGTCGGCGGCCCCCGTCTCATGGGCGATGATGGCCGCCCGCATGGCTTCGGGGCTGTGCCTGTCGGTCAGGTCGCAGAAACCGTGGAACCAGCGTTCGCGGCCGCGGATCCGGATCGCGAAAAAGACGCTGGTGACGTTGCCTGCCCGGTATTCGGACATGCCGAACATGCCGGTCCTCTGGAACAATGGCGGGAGGAGCGCGAGCATCAAATGGTAGCTGGCGGCCTCTATCTCGAACCATTCGCCTGAATAGGGCTTGCCGGAGAGTGGGTCGAAGTCGGGATTGTCCTTGTGATGGTCGAACAGCCGGAACATCTGCTCGCGCGAGGCGATGCCGTCGAGCACCTTGCGGAAAGGTGGATGTGCATTCATCGAGGTTACTCCTGGGCGCGGTTCAACCGCGCGCGGCGTGAACCGCGTCGTTGCAACCGCATGGCTATGGTGAAGATGCTCGTCCGACTGGCTGCGGAAGAGCTGGCGATCAGGCTACGGAGCGGGCGTCGTGCGCATTGTCGTCACGTCGCAGGCGGTCCGACATGATCACGAAGCAGGCGCGATCGGCCGCTCCGCGTTTGACCTGAAAGTTGTCGTCGACAACGCCATGGACGCGCGCCCACTGGTTCCACGCGAAGTTTCGGCCGAGGCCGACGGTGGTGTTCGAACTGGGGAACCTGTCGGCATTTCGGACCAGATGTTCCCAAGAAGCGCCGAACTGGACCTCATCGAATCGGCTGTGCCGGCCGGTGAGCGCGTTGCGCTCCAGAAAGAGGGCACGCTCCAGCAGGTCCGGCTGGTGGGCCGCGAGCCAGAACAATTCCCATAGCTTCGTGGCCGGACAGAAGAAGCATGCCGATTTGACCGGCACATGGTCGGCGCCCAGCACTTCGGTGATGATGTCGACGCAGTCCGGGCGTGCCCAACCGAGGATCTGCAGGGGGTACTCATAGTCGAAGACAGCATCGGCTTCGGGCAGGTTGCGCGACCGGCGAATGTCCGCGGGGCTGCAATCGTATCCGATCAGCTTGACGATGCGCTGGCCGGTCCGCTGGGCTTCGAGCCAGATCGGATGGGGTGGCGCTGCGTTGGGGCCGGACCTCGCGCCCTTGATGACGGCATCCTGTGGTTTCTGCTTCCATTTGATGCTGCACGATTTCATGCCGAAAGCGAGGCTGGGCAGCGTCTCGTTTGCGATGCAGTTTCCATAGAGATCGTCATAGGAGGTGCCGGGAAGCGTCTTTTTCCGGCACATGGTGATCGGCGGCCAGCCCCATCGCGCCAGGACAAGCTTCATCTGGTCGAGGTGATCGAGTGTCAGCTGCTTTTCGGCGTTGAGATCGGCGCAGGTAATGATGTGGGGACGTAAGCCCGCAAGTTTCAGGGCAACCAGCATGGCGGTTGAATCGACCCCAGCGCCATAGCAGACGGCGAGAAGCCGGCCGCCAAGTTTTGCGCGCAACTGGTGCCGTTGCCGGTGGGTGAGCGGCATTGCAGCCTCCGTCGTTGTGATCCCGGATAACAAAAAGCCCGGCGGAGTCGCCGGGCAGGATGATTGGATCTGGATGCGGTCGAGATGCGGGAGTGGTCCTAGCTGTGGGTGTAGCCGTCGGCTTCGATGCACAGGCGCATGCCGCACCATGGCAGGGCGATAGCCCCGTCGCCGGCGAAGATCGGCATGGCGAGCTTCCGAAGAGATCGATAGGAGAGGCCCTGATCTGCCTGTCGCCATATTAGATGGATGGCGCGGCGCTGCTCCCTTGTCGTGCGGGTCATTTGGATGTCTCCTGTCTATCGGTTGATCTGAGGCGAGCGCGGCCGAGCCCGGTGCAGACGCCGGGCACTAGTGCAGCAGATCGGCGAGACTGATCTGCTGGAATACATCCTTCATGGCCGGGTCGAGGCCCGGGTCGATGCGACGAAGCTCGGCGACAAATTCCTCGATGGAATCGCATTGCTGGTGGGTCGTGTCGCCTTCGCAGTAGGTGAAAATCACAAGCGTGATCGGATTGGCCCAGGTTCCGAAATAGGCGGCGTCCTGCGCCGTATCGATCTGGGCAAAACCATTGGCGTATGAACAGGGACCGAAATCGTAGAGGTATCGATCTGCGGGTGCGAATTGGCGCGTGATCTTCATCGAGAGGTCTCCATTGCAGACGGGGTGAGCCGCTGACGATCGGAGCTTTCGATGAGGCTCTGCGCGAGCGCATCGTGGACCAGCTTGGGGATCTTCCAGTCGTTGACCCAGTAGTAGCGTTTGGCCTTGAGGCCCGCGATGTAGGCATCCTGCTCTTTCAGGGAGCCGAGGCGATTGAAATGCCGCCGCGAGTAGTCGATCATGCCGTCTCCGTTGCTGAGTTCGAGGGGACCGGCGGCGGCCAACGATTCGATGTGTTGACGAAGCGGCTTGATCGCGCCGTTGTAACTGTATTGCTTGTCCAGAGCCGCATTCAGGCGGCCGCGCTGCATTGGCGTGAGATGGTCGGATTTGAACATGGGGGTTCTCCCTATCGATGAAGGCAACGCCAAGCCGCTCCGGTCGGTCGTTCCCGGATAGCGGTTCGGCGCAGGTTGCTGGGGCGAATGTTTGGCTGATGCGAACGGCAGGGCCTCACGGTCGCCGGTGCATGTTTCAGCCGGAGATGTAGCCTACGCCGTCGGCGACGACGTCCTGCTTCAGTTCAGCAAGGTCAAGCTGGCGTCGCGGCGTCCGCGTTCGAAGCCGACGGCAGGCCGTCGATCGAAACCTCGCCGTCTTCGATATGTATGAGGAAAGAGCCCTTCTTCGGCATACGCCAGAGAAGTTCGCGTCGAACCGTGCGGAGGATCGCGTTCAGGTCGGCGTCAGACTCCGACTGAAGCAGGCGGATGCACACATCCTCGGCTTCGTCACCGAACCATTGCTGCTGTTGCTCATACGAGCCGGCATCGACATCATCGGACGGGGAGAAAAGCGCGTCGGTCAGGAACGTCTCTAACTCGTGCGGCGTGATTTCTGATTGGCGTGTGACGCGGATGTCGACTTCGTCCAGCGCACCATAATCGGGACCTGCGACGATCAGATCAGTCGGAAGGAGCCAGCCGCATACGGACTCGCCGTCGCTGACATTGACGTCGACCTCGAGGATATCCGGCCGTCCCTGACCTTCGAAGACGTCAAAGGGTTCGATCTTCTGATAGTTGGAGGCAGTGTGCATCCTGTATGATCGAAGCGTAATTCGCCGCAAGCGGTCGTACCATTCATAACCGGTGAAGGCATCGTGCGGCTCGAACATCGGGAGAGATTCCCCGGTTCGGGCAAACGCTCGTGCAACATTCTGTTCCTCAAGGGGTCCCTCGCCAGCGTAGAGAAGGGCATCTGGCGATACCGGCAACGGGGCGTGAATCCCAAATCGATCGGAATCGGCGCATGACGGCGCGAACGGCGCCAAGCGTGGTTCGGCTTCTTTCAAATCGATGCCGAGGGAGCGCCCTCGCCGATAGTCCTCGAAAGTAAGACTATGCGCGCTTTGGGCGGACGCCAGCCGGAAATAGACACGCTGGATCTCCTCCGCGAGGGCGTCGAACATTGCATTGCGCACGACCTCCTTGCGAGCGGGAAGCACCAGCTTGAGATGGGCACTGTCGATGACATCAATCCCTGCCCAATAATTGCGATGCCAATGTTGCGACAGCGTCGGCAACGGCATCCTGAGCGTCACGCCGTGGAAGTTCGCGTTCGCAATGTCTTTGTAGGGGCTGTCGCGTTGGAATACTCCGATGCGGACGCCGCGCCATTCTTCGACATGTTCCGCCTGCGCGAGGAAATCCGCGCGTTGCATTTCCTGGCCGTTGAAGATCACCGGAAGTGGGAAGAATTTTGCGGCGTCAGGAACAGCGCCGGCGAGATGGTCGTGGTCCGTTTCGGGAAAGACGATGGTCACGCCCGCATGACCTGCAGGTCCGGGCGCCGCATCGATCGGCTGCTTGCCGTGAAAAGCGTCTGGCGTCGCTTCGATGCACCAGGAGTCTGCGGTGCCCTTCTGCTGCGCGACAAGAGCTGCGCCGCGATTGGCAAGGGCGAAGAATCCCATGCCGGCTGCGTCCTCCGACTGGGTGAGGGCTTCGGACCAGCCGCTGTGGCCGAGCGAAAAGAGCGATCTCGGGTCTGCGATGCCGGCCCCATCATCGGCAATACGGACCGCCTTGCCGAAGCGGGGATCATCAACCTGGTCGATCACGACCTTCGTGGCTGCGGCCCGGCGCGCGTTCTGCAAGAGTTCGTTGAGAATGTCTCCGATCGAGGCGTTGAACAGGCGTCCGACCTTTTGGATGGCCTCGGGCGATACCTGCGCATTGAAGGTGAAACGGGATGTCATGGAGGCTCTCCTGAAATGATTGAGCTCGGCTGACCGTTGCTGCGGTGGCCGGGCTGGATGAATGATCGTGGATCGGCGTCAGCACGTTCGGGTGCCGCGCCAGGCGGCCACGAGGAACCCTCTCTCGGACTCCCGCAGCCCACCGCCTCCCGCCCGCCTTTCCCTCTCGGATCGAGGCGATCCTGGATCAGGGGCGCGGCTTCATTGTGCGCAGTCCAACTCGCGCCTTCGCAGCCGCGAACTGGTCATGGTCAGCGCACAGGCGCTTGTGTTCACATCAAGGAGACGTGGATTCGCTGCGCCGGACAACGGCGCGTCGGTCGGTGAATCAGGGTTCGTCGATCTTGGCGAGGACGGACTGGATTGCATTTACATGTCTTGCGACCGTCCCCCGGCTGAAAGCCGGGTCATCAAGCGCATCTTCGACATAGGGCAAGGCGACAAGCAAAGCCTCCATCACCTCTGGGGCAGCAACAATCTGGCCCAGAATAGCTTTGTGCCGATCTGCAAGGCCGGGCTGCTCAACCAGCTGGAACATGCACGTTCCATAGGCATCGACGAGCATGTCGCCCTTGACGCGCCAGGGCGGGTCTCCAATCATTCTCTTCATTGCAATAATCCTTCTTGGCCTTTGATGCTGCGGATGATCGCGGTGCGGTTCCAGTGCCGCGAGCAGGCTAAGAGGCCATCGCCTTGAGATCTAATTCCCATTGGGGGATAATTTCGACGCGTGGGCCGCGCGTCTTCGTTGCACGGCGGCGGCGGATTCGCTTGTCGACATAGGCCTTCGCCCAGTCACGGGCGGTTTCTGCCTGGGCCTCGTTGCGTGCGTGCTTCGCTGTCTTCCAGATCGTGTAGAGCAGCGCGTATTGGAGGCGTTCGGGCATGGCGAGGATTGCTGCCTCCAGATCACCGCCGTCGTAGAAGGAGGGAACGGCAAGAACTTCCCGGCCGCCGCCATGATGCATCAGGATGTATAGTCCCGATGACGGCTTCCCGCGTCTTGCCAGCTTGATCGCGTGGCTAGCATAGGTGGTTGCATTGCCGGAGGTACGGCGAAAGACGCGACGCTCACGCGACGGCTCATCGAAGCCGCCGAGCGGCGACGCGATAACCTCGAAGCCGTCAAATGCCTCACAACGGCCGCGGTCGCTCTGCTCATAACCGTGGCCGAACCGGATAAATGCTGCGTGCATTGTCTTGAATCCTTTTGTTTAGACAACATGGTCGTCTCCGCCCGCGTGAAGCTGGCAGGGCGGACTGGATTGATGGTGACGATCGAGGGTGTTCAGGCCTCGGCGGCCAGGGCGGTCAGTTTGGCGGTGCTGGCGGATTTATCGGCTTAGCGGATGATCCGCCGCTCGATCCTGGCGATGAGGGCGAGCGCGAGATCGCGTGCCTCAACTTCGGCCGGCGACCACGACCCGTTGACGGGGCAATGTGGCCATGGCCTCAAGCACCGTCGTTAGATCGGCTTCGGCGGCCAGCAAGGCGAGACCGCGGACGATCTTGTCGCAGTCCATATCGAAGCGGTGAAGCTGGGTCATGGAACCGCTCACCAATGTGCCGATATGGTGCTCGCCGCCGGGCTCCAGGGAAAACAGATTGCGCCGACCGGTGTGCACCGTCGAGGTTGCCATGTAGTATCCGGCGCACAAATCGCCCGAGAGATCAGCCATGGTCGCGACCCTCCGCCCGTGCAATGCTGCGTTCGGCATCGAGAAGGAACGCGCTGAGCATGTTCGTTGCCTCGCTGCCGATCCGCAGATGCGGTTCACGCCGGTAGGCTTCATCCCGGAAGCTTATCGCCGCGGCGCGCAGTCCCTTCAGGGAATCGAGTAGTGCGGGGCGAGCTTGCTCCCGCACTATCGCGCCACGCAGGCTTCCAGAAGATCGTCGATACCTTCCTGGAGGTCGTCATCCTCAAATCCGGCGATGAAGCTCTCGGCGCCTTCAAGAGCATCGACAGTGCCGTTGGGACTATTCCCGGCGATTTCCTCGACGGCTATAAGGGAGACGGGCTGGCTGTCATCATCACCGCAAGCCATTCCATCAAGAAGGTTTTGGCGGACGACGTCAGCCACCGACACGGGTAGCTGGGACGCATATTTGAACGTAAGGGAAACCAGAAACTGGCGCATTTCAAAACCTTTCGAATTTGTCGTGGAACAGCGAGCTATTCAGCCGGCGGATGCTGACGGGCCGAGTCGGTTCGATTGGTCGGGACCGGCACGAATCCGGATCGCCGGAATTGCAACGCTGCGGCGAACTGCGTGGCTATGCGATTTGAGGGTGACGCTCAGTCGCCATAATCGATCTCGGCATCCGGAAACTGCGCGAGGTATTTCTCGGCGATCTCGACTGCCTCGCCATAGGTGGCGAGATCTTCTGTCTCGGCAACGACGTCACCGTCATCACGGACCAGAACATCGTAGGAATCGGGATCGTCAGGAGGTTCACACAGTGTGGCACTCCCATCGGGCGTGTTCTTCATCGGGAAGATGGTGATCTCGATCATCACACATTGATCCTTTCGCAAAGGTCGTCGATGGCTTCGAGATCGATTGCCTCATGGGACTCGCTATCGGTTGCGATGTCGACGATGTCGTCCGGCAAATCGCCGTCGGTCTGGTCGTGGACCTGCTGGTAGAGGCGCAGCGCGGCGAGGATCATGTCGCGCTCGTGGGGCGAGATAGCCACGTTTCGATACTGGATCATGGGTCGTTTCTCCTTTCAGGATGTTGAGGATCGGGTCAGGCAATCGAGCTGTCGCAGCCGGTCGCCCGTACCGTCTGTCCGAGTGAGGTTTTGGAGGACCGGAATTAGGTGTCGACGGCGAGCCGGGTGACGCTTGGATGTTTCAGCACCCAGGCGAGCACGTCGTCGGTGGTCAAGCGCCATGGCTGGTTCTGATCGAACCGCGCGACGACGGCGTCCTTGAAATCCTGATAAAGCTCTTCGGCGCGTTCGTCGCAGTGCAGCGCATGGGAGAGAATGGCGAGGGCGAGTTGGGCCGGCCCTGAGCCGGAATAGCCCCACGAAAATCCCGTCGGGCTGTGGTTGCGCAGGTCGAGGCGAGGATCGAGCATATGGACAATGACGGCCTCGTCGACGACGTCGACCCTGAACCCTTCCGGCCTGCCCCGATACTCGTAGGTTTGATCGACAGACCATGGTCTGGAGTGAATGGGAGGATCGGATAGGAGTGCAGCGCCGTCCGTGGGGACGGAGCGCGCCTCGGCGATCAGGGTTCGCAACAGCTCCTGCGTCTGTTCCGCATCGACGTTGGGATCAAGCGCGGCTAGCTTCTGGATCAGTCGCCGCGCTTCGGGATACAGGGGGCGATCCCCGTCGAAGACCATACCCTCCACCAGTTCCGATCGAGCGACTCCCATCGTGTCGACATAGGAGATCAGGCCTTCGTGGCGCTCCTCCAGGTCGATCTCCTCGGGGTGCCCATGCCAGTACATCATGTGGCACGCCGCCGCCTTCGCGAGGTGGAAAGCCTCGGCGTCCGTGGCGGCGGATATTTCGGTGCTGTCATAAGCGCGCAGCCAGAAGCGGAGCTTGACGACATAGTCTTTCATGGCTCGTTCCTCGCCGGCTGATCCGTGGTGTCGTCTTCGACGGTGAACACAACGATATCGCCCTCGACCGTGTGGGGGACCGAACCGGAAAGCAGCTGATGGGCGGCAGCGGCGGAAACGCCGGGCCAACCATCGACGATGACGCGGCGGAGAACCGTGCGATCGCGTTTGAAGGCGTAGCCGTTGATGGCCCAGGCGATGACCCCGGGTGCGTGGATGAGCTCGTTCGAGCCAAGCCGGTAGACAGGCATGACGATCCTCTCGATTTCTGGGTTGGAAACGCGAAAGCCCGGCGCGACGGCCGGGCTTTTCGTGGACAATGGGTGATGGTGGACCGGAAGCGCGCGGATTGCGCCAGGCGCTGGTTGCGTCGCGCAGGACCGGCCGTACTCGCTATGCGAGGCCGGACCGAGCCGAGCGGGCTAGGTTTGGAATGTCTTGCCTGCGCCTGTGCTCATATCGACCACCTTGAACTCCCAGTCGGGATTGTCCGGCGCATTGTCGGTGATCAGTTTTTCACAGGCGTCTCTGGCCGCCCAACGCGCGGCGTGGATTCTGAGGTGCGTGACACCGCCTCTGGGTGTCAGGAAGCCCCATTTTTTCTTTCCGCCTTGGCGGACCTTGATGGCGTATCTCATGATGGTTCTCCCGAGATCAGTGTGATGAACGGAACCTTGTCGACCTTGCGCAGATCGACGACGTCGATGTTGTCGATGATCCACCGGCGAAGATCGGCAGGTTCTATGTCCCACGAGCTTCCGCCCTGCTGCGCAAGCCGCCGGTCGTCACGTTTCCGGGCGGGCAGCTCGCCGGTGAGGATGCGGCCGGTGACATATTTGGCATCGACGCCGAGGATCGCCGCCGCCTTCGTAGCGGAAAACTCCGGCCGGCTTGCGCGGCGCGACAGATCGAGGCGCTTCGCCCTGACGACGATGGCGGTGGGCGAACGCCGGAATCCGTGTTCGCGGAAAATCCTTGCCGCCCGATCGGGACGGTGAAGGGGGACTTCGCGCATCAGCGCATCCTCGGCCGCGGTCCAGCGCGGTTCCTTCTTGTGGCGAAGGGTCAGGCCGAGGACAGTCATGCGCTTGGTGAGCCACCAGCGCGGAACACCGAGGCGGTCCGCGAGTTCGGCGACGGCGCCCTTGCGGCCGGCATCCATCTGACGCCAGCCGTCACGGATCCGCTCGTCGAGTTCCGGCGTGGCGCGGTGTCGTTGCCGTGCAGCCGGCGCGCTCTGGATCTTCACGCCGAGCTTCTTTGCCTGGCAGTAGACGCCCTGCGGCGTGCGGTGCTCGGGCAGCCGGAGCAGGCAGGCGGCAGCTCCGCCCTGCGGGAAATATCGCCGGACGATGTCGCATTCGGCTTCGGTCCAGAAACGCTTGTCGCGCTTTCTGGGTACGTAGGGTGCGGAAAGACGGGGCTCGCGAGCGAGCGGCTTGTCGAAGGAAACGGGATTGAGGCTCATAGCGTCAGTCCCTTTGCCAGGCGAACGGCGCGACCCTCGCCGACATCATCGATGTCGACCGCGCCGTAGGTGTCGAGCAGCGCGAGGGCAGCTGCGACGCGCGACCCGTCGATCGACAGATAGTCGGCGAGATCGGACACCGCTGCACCCTGCGGCGATAGTGGCGTCAACACCTCCAGGATCCTGCCGGCATCGGCGAATGCCGGTTCGCGAATGAAGGCCCGCACTGCCCTCATTCCGACGGGAAGGCTTTGTTCCGATCTGACCTCTTCATCGGCCTGCGAGGCCGTCTGCAGTTCGTCGAGATCGAGCAGGGATGCGGCATCCGCCGCGCTGATCGCTGTCGGTGCGATCATCTCGGGTCGCGCGCCGATGTGCCGGGTTTCGACGGGACCGACCCGTAGCGTCGCCGGCGCCAGCGAGAAGGCCGGGCCCGAGGCGACGAAGTCGCCGGGCTGAAGGATTGGCAGGCGATCGAATGCCTTGCTGGCATCCCAGCCGATCGTCTCGGCGGCGCGGCGGATGTCGATATCAAGGGTGTTGAGTCCGATCAGGAAGTTCAGCGCCTCGGACGACACCGACTTTGCCAGGCGCGCGATACGCTGGGTCGCGAGCACGCCGGCAAGGCCGCGTTTGCGGCCGCGGCTCATCAGATCGGTGAGCGCGTGGGTCGCCGCCTGCCGGACCGAGGTCGCCGCAAGTCCGGCGCCGCCGAACGGTGCGAAGATGTGTGCCTCGTCAATGGCGATCAAAGCGGGATGCCAGTGCTCCCGGGGCGCGGCGATCAAGGCGCCGATGAAAGCGGTCACGCCCTGCATCTGCGCTTCGCGATCGATCTGCGACAGGTCGAGAAGGACCGACAGGCGGTGCTCGCGGGCGCGGGAGGCTGCGGTGGCAAGCGCGGCCGTATCGAGGCGGGAGCCGTCGACGACGGGATAGTCGAAATGCCGCGCCAGCGACACGAATTCCCCTTCGGGATCGATGACGATCTGCTGCACGAGGCCGTGCGTCTGCTCCAGGAGACGCCGCAGGGTCCAGCTCTTGCCGGCGCCCGACGTCCCCTGCACGAGAAGGCGTCCGTCGAGCAGCTTTTCGAGATCGAGACGGATTGTGCCGCCAGGGTCGGAAACGCCGAGATCGATGCCAATGCAAGCGTCTTCGGGGATTTTGGGCCTCGCCGCGGGCGAGGGCTTGCCGAGTTCCGCGGCAAAGGCCTTCGCCAGCTCTTGCTCGATCGGCGCGAGGCGAGACATATCCTGCTCGGTGAGCGTGGTCGCGCCGAAGCTCATGACCTGTCCTCCGCGCTGGCGATAAGCGCCTGTGCCTCTGTGAGGCGAGTAAGCTGCGATCCTGCCAGGCCGACCGTGTAGCGTACGGCAACGAGAATGCGGACAACGCCTTTCAGCGATCGCAGCATCGCCGGCGCTAGGGCGAACAATCGAGCGCTCGCCTCGCGTTCTGGATCGGCAAAAGGCAGGTTTGGATAGGGCGAGCCCATCGTGCGCCGTGCTTCTTCAAGAGAGCATGGGCCGCTTTTGTGATTGGCCATGATGATTTCCTTTCATGTCAGCGATCTGCTGGATGGTTCTGTTTGAGGTCGCCGCACCGGGACGTCGGGCACGGCGACGGGCAGCGGTTCAGGCGGCGCGATCGCGGGCCTCGGTCTGGCCAACCTGGCCGACGCCGGTGATGGCGTGAACAGCGGCGGCGAGCGCGGGGATATCGTCGAGCTTGTCCAGGTCGAGGAAATGGTTGCGGCCGCCGGTATAGTCGCGCCGCCCCTTGCAGGTGCGGATCAGGACCCCGTGATGCGAGGTCAGGCCGAACTGGCCTACCTGGATGTAGGCGCCGTCGTGATGCAGGGTGACTTCACCACTGACCGCGATGCCCGCCTTGTTCGATCTGATGTCGTAGGATCCGGCCGGGAGATGGAGTTCAGCCGCCAGTTTCTTCAGTCGGGAACGGGCGGTGGAGTGGAATCGGCGCTTCTGCGCATGGTCATATGAACAGGATTTGTTCCAGTCGAACATTTGCATGGTCCTCAAAATGGCGGCGGCCCGAACGCCTTGTGGAGTCGGACCGCGCGGTTGAAAGGATGATGTGGCTTAATCGCCGCATGGGGGGTCGAAATCTTCTTCTTCGACGGCGAGATCGCCGAGATGGGCGATCAGACCTTCTGAGAGGTCGTTCGCGTCGAGCCACCGACTGATCAGGAGGAGCAGCGTGAAGCTGTCCCAACCTGCGTCGCCAGCAATGGTCTGGATTTCGGAGTGGGTGGCGTCGATCATCGACCCCACCGCCCCTCGACCAACATCGCAGCAATCTCATCGGCTGTGACGGGATCGAAGATCGCGGCTGGGACGGGGTGTCGGGCGAGCCATGCTACAGCCGCGCTCTCATCTTCAGCGAAATGCAGCAGCTCGGTATTGTCCCCATCCCGGGTGAGGATGCGAACCGAGCCTACCGGTGGAAGTTGGAGAACTTCGAAGCGCATGGCCGCAGTGGATGGTTCGCCAAGCGCGAACGTGAACCCGACCGCTCCGTGCTCGCCGAAATCGGCCATTCGGATCGTGATGCTCGCAGGTTGCGCGAGAGGCGAGCAATGCGGCGGCGGATCTTTTCTGGCAAGCCGTCCGATACCGTTGAAAAGCCGCCAAACGGCGAGGTCGCCCTGCCGATTGGCTGGCGGCTCGGGAATGTGGTCGCTGAACCGGATCAGGGTTCCGATCGGGAGGTCGTAAACGAGGCTCCCCGGGATCGTCCGGACCGTGCCGGTCAGCCACGTGCCGGTTTCGCAGTCACTGTCGGCGCCGTCCAGCAGCGGCGCGGTGTTTGAGGGTCTTGGGATCATGAAACTGTCCTTGGTTGCACGCCTCGGGCGGCGTTGGTGGCAACTGGAAAGGCCCGGCATGATTGCCGGGCCTTATTTATCGATGGGAGAGAGCCGGCCTATTCGGCGGCGGCCAGGGATTTAGGCTCGTCGTCGACGTTCTCGAGGAAGGCGGGCAGCTCGGCATTATCGTCGGCGAAAGCCGCTTCGTCGGACATGTCGCCGGAGCTGGTCTCCACCGCTTCGGCCGCGATGTCGTCCACCTCCAGTCGGAGCGGTTCCGGCAGCCAGCCGGAGTCCGTGAGAAGCCGGGCGGCCTCGCGGGCCATCAAGTCCTTCTTCATGTGGTCGATCAGCTGCGCGGAATCCTCGCCGCGGGCTTCACGCACCGCCTGGACGATCCTGGCCTTGGTCACGCGGCCAAGATAATTGTCCACCGTCGGCGACCATCCAGCCTCGACCATGTCGAATTGAAGCGTGGCTGCAAGCGCATCGGCATGGGCAAGCGCACCCGGACGCTTGTTCCAGGGCTCGACGACGGCGTTGAGCGAGAGCGACGCGCAGTGCGCGAACAGCGCCTTGCGGCTCGCTTCGTCGAGACCGAGCAGGAAGTTCCAGAGGTCGGGACTGTCCGGCATATCCCTGTCCCAGGCTTCGTGACGTTCGGCAATCTCCTTCGCCCAGGGCGTTTCCGCGAGACCCTGCACCTGACCGAAATTGTTGCTCACCAGGGTGATTTCGAGGCAGCTGTCCTTGGCGAAGCGATAGAACACCTGCAGCACGAGTGCGTGCAGAACTGCGACGAAGGCGATATCCACGTCACCCGCAAGTACGTTGCGTAGCGCGAGGGTCTTCTGTGCCGTAAGGTCGAAGACGAGGCGTTCGGGCAGCGGCTTGATGCCCTCCTCCTCGGGCTCTTCGGCGGTTTCGGAAGCGCCGTTGACGGGCCGGCCGTTTACGACAACGGAGCCCGCGTCGTCATCGTCTTCATGCTGCTCGTCGATTTCCTCGCCGTCGGCCTCTTCATCATTGTCCAACTCGACCTGCGGTTCGTCTTCAGGACGGACGAAGCCGGCGTCGACCTGAAGCTTGCCGTTGGCGGCGAGCGTGATGAACGCTCCGGCGATGGCCTTCAGCGCTGGAGGATAGACGCTGGGTCGATCGTCGAACACACTCAGTTCGGCACTGAGCTGCTCGAGCTTGTCTTCGATGGCCTCGTCGCCCTCTTCCATTTCGGCATATTCGGCGTCAAGCGCATCGTACTCGGCCTTCACCGCGTCGTAGCGCGCGATCTCTTCGTCGGTCATCTCCGCCGGCTCGGCATAGACCCGCCGCATGCCGGAGGTGTGGCCATAGGAGAAGCTGAGGGCTGCCTCGACCCACTTCCACCCGTCGGCGCGAACGGCCTCGGCATCGACCTTCAGCTTGTCGAAGACCAACTGTTCGAGAAGCGCTGCATCCTGGAACCAGCTGCCGTGTTCAGGTTCGACCAGGTCGCGCAGAACGACACCGCCGGCGGCTTCGTAGGCTTCGGCGCCGACATAGACGGCACGGCGATCGTCGGAGCGAACCGTGGTCTCCGTCAACAGGCGCCTGATGTAGTAGGCATCCTCCATGTTCGTACCGGCGACACGCTTCCACACCTGCTCCTGACGCTTGTGATCGGGAGAAATGGCGAAGACATTGAGCTGCTCAAGCTTGATCTCGCCTTTTTCATAGAGGGCGAGCAGCTCCGGAGAGACCTCGGTGAGCTTCAGACGGTGGTTGACCGTGTTCACCGATACGAGATAGCGGGCGGCGATCTCTTCGACGCCGAGGCCCTGGTCCCTGAGCGCCTTGAACGTCCGGAACTGGTCGAGCGGATGCAGGTTCTCTCGATGCACGTTCTCGGCGAGCGAGTCATCCTCCATGCTGGTGACCGCGGAGCGGTTGACGATGCAGGGAGTGGACGCGGTCTTCGCCATTTCCTTGCGCTTGACCAGAAGCTGGAGCGCGCTGAAACGGCGGCCGCCGGCGGGGACTTCGTAGCGGCCCGTCTCCTCGCCATCCTTCAGCTCGGGCCGGACGTTGAGGCTCTGAAGGAGCCCGCGGCGTGCGATATCGTCGGCGAGGTCTTCGACGGATACGCCGTTCTTGATCCGTCGGACGTTCTTCTGGGAGAGGAATAGCTTGTCGAAGGGTATGTTCTCCGCCTGATTGAGGGTGATCTTCTGAATGGCGCTCTTTGCCATGGTCAGGTTCTCCATGACGGGCGGCCCGGGGCCTCTCCCCGAACCTGCAAACCCGTCAGGAACCCTCCCGCCCCCCTCCCCCTCTGGCGGCCGCGCACCGCCCGCGGCCAGCCGCGACAGGATGCTGGACTGCGCTGCGAGGGATCGGTATATATCTTCCACAAACGTGGAAGGATTATTAGTCATGGCAGGGATCGGCGGCGAGGTGCTAACCGCCAACGAGGCTGCGTCGGTGACACGCGTACCGCTCAAGCAGGTGCATCGCATCATCGACGCCGGCTTGCTGCGAGGCCGTGTTGAAATGCGCCGCGGCAGCCGCGTCATCGTCGGGACGGGGCTGGTCGGACTGCGCCTGGCCTGGTTGACGGCCGACATGCTGACGCCAACGGCCAGGCGGCGTATCGTCGAGCGCGCGATCGCAACCGACGCTGCATCGGTGGTTGCCGCGGACCCCTTGAAGGTCGACCTCAAGCCGATCGCCGCCGAGGTGAAGATCGGTCTTGCCCGCCTTCGCAAGGCAAAGGCAATGGTGACATGCGATGCCGACGTTCTCGGCGGCCAGCCGGTCTTTGCCGGAACGCGTGTGCTGGTTCATGACGTCGCCGACATGCTTGCCAATAGTGATGCGGTCGAGGCGATCCACTCCGCCTATCCGCAGTTGACCCTCGGTCAGATCGGCCTTGCGGCTGACTACGCGCTTTCCTATCCGCGACGGGGGCGCCCGCCGACGAAACAAATCTGGCGGGCGGCGCCAGCGAAGTCGTCGCGAGCAGTCGCCCTCGACGATCTGCCTGCTTCGTGAAGTTCCTGATCGACGAATGTCTGAGCCCGGATCTTGCGAAGCTCGCGCGGGACAGCGGGTATCCGGAATCCAGCCATGTGCGCTGGCTCGGGCTTGCCGGCGCGAGAGGTCATGGGGTGACCAGGCGTGCCGTCGACGCTGGCTATGTTCTGGTCACCCACAACACGACGGACTTTCGTGAGCTTTGTGGCCGCCAGGATCTCCCTGTCGGTCTGGTTGCGTTCAACACGGCGCCTGGATTGATGAGTCTTGATCTTCAAACACGCCCTCTTTCATCTCGCCCTTTCGGAATTGGATGGCGAGGAGGCATGGAATGAAGTGCTCGAGATCACAGTCGACGCGGAGCGGTTCGTGAGGATCGAGCGGTTCGATCTTCCGGATTCGGGGGCTATCCGTCCGGTTCGGCGGTGTCGACGCGACCGGCCTTGCGCAGCGCCTCCAGCATACGGGCATGATCCATAAGGATGTGGATCAGCGCTTGCCGGTCCACGGTGACCGTCTTGCTGGTGCTGCGTGTCCGATCGTGCCGCTCGTGCAGGGTCTCGAACTCGGCAAGAGTGGTATAGAGATGGAGGAGAGGTCGGCCGCTCATGATCCGATTCTCCGTTCGCCCGACAAAGGCACCGTCTCGACGCCGGGGATGTTCCAGATTTCGGCGCCGGCTGCCGCGTAACGCGCGGCGACCACGTGCAACGGCGCATAGGATAGGCCATGCCAGGGGGCGGGCTCGGGTTCACGGCCAACCGCGACGAGCGGTCCGCCGAGCGTGAGTTGAACGAGGACATCGAACGCCACGTAGCGGCTGTCGATGACAGGAAGCCCGGCGGCGATGCAGTGGGCCTTGATGGCCTCGCAATCATAGCCGGAGAGCATCGCGTCCTTGCGATAGTGAAGCGTGAAGCCGCCGCGGCCGACGGAGAGATGGCCTCCCTCGGTCGCAAGCGCGGATTCTATGTCGGCAGAATAGTCGGTGGAACAGGCTGGCTTCAGCATGATGGTTTTCTCCGTGACGGCCGCGGGAGAAGTCCCGACCGGAAAGCCGTCACGGTGAAAGCCACCCCCTCGGTCGAAGGGATGGCTGAAGATATCCGTGGCGGGGTCGCTGTGGTGGAGTTGTCGTCTACAGTGGCGTGTAGGCCGGGCGCTCCGCATTGACGCGGTATTTTCGGCGAAGCGCCTCAATCGCCGCGTCCTGACGGTCGACCTTGCGGCGCAATCGATTGAGGTCCGCTGCGGCATTGTCGACCAGCCGGTCGAGGAACCTGAGATAGGCTTCCTCATCCAGACCGGTCCAGTTCGCCATGCGTCGGTTGTAGCGGCGCGCTTTCGGCCGGGACTCGATCGCTGCCGTCTCCGCTTTTTCCCGCAGCGACCGTTCGAGTTCGTAGAGATTGTGTCGTGTTTCGCGAAGGCGAGCTTCCATGACCACAAGCGTCCGGCGCGCTTCATGATGGCTCATCATGGCGCATCTCCCCTGCGATCCCCGGTCATGAGCAGCCATTGACGCAGATCCTGCCGCATGCGGCCGATCGGGCCGTTGATGGTGGCGATCGAAGCGTTTTCGAGGACGCACCCCATGCGTTGGAACCCCCTCAGCATAGCGCGCATCACCTCAAGATAGAGGCTGCCACCGACTAGCGCGACGTCATGGAATGGTTCGCGGCCATAGCGCGCCATCGACGCGATCTCGGTGCCGGGATGCATGCCGGCATTGTCGGGACCGTTGCGACGGCGGGGACGCGGCCAACGTGTGGTCATGCCGCCGGCGATCGTGCGTTCGGCCAGATCTGGCGTCAGCCGCGCATCGTAATATGCGATCGGGGTTTCGGCATCGCGGAATCCGTAATGCGCCGACAGGAACGCGACCTTGGCACGGGTGGCATCTGGATCAACCGATCGAAGGGTGCGCCAGAGCGGACCGTCGTAGCGTAGGCGGGCCGGCATGTAGTCGGGGTCTTGTCGTTTCATGGCCGAGCAGGCGAGAACGAGAAGGCGGCGGTTCGGGATCAAGGACGTGGTCATGGAACTGCCTCGCCGCGCGTGGGTGCCATCGTATCGACGCGGCGTACGACGACGGGGCGTGTGTCGGCGTCCTGTGCGAGACGGCGGATCAGCTCGAGTTCGGTATCCGAGCAGTCGCCGCGCACTTCGAGATCGATCCAGTGACCGGCGCGGCCGACATGGGAGTCGCGCAGCCGGTGGCTGGATGAAGTGTAATAGCTCTCGTGCGGGTCGTTGAGGCGCACGAGGGTGCGCAGGAACAGGATGCCTGAACCGAGATTGCCGCAGAACAGGAACTCGTCGGCGGGCGTGGACTTCGGGCCCCCGCCGATTTTTCGATGGCCGATCTGGCGAAAGGCTTCGTCGAATTTGTCGGGGTTCGGCGTGGTCCTGGCGGTCAGTTTGCCGTCGAAGATCCAGGGCGGCCGATGTGGATCGACACGGCCGACATTAATCTGGTGAAGGAGATCGAGCAGATAGGTGGGGTCCGCCGGATAGGGGCAACTTCGCCATAGGTTTCCGATCGTGCTGCGTAGGTCTGCGGGCAGTGCGAACAGCCGGCCACGGGCTTCGCGCCACCGGCCGGCGCGCAGGGTACGTTGCTCGCGTTCACGCTCGTCCCACCAGATGTGGCGGCGGGCCATTTCTTCGTCGACGCTGTGCTGGCCGGCAGCGATCATCTCTGAAAAGAGCGGCAGCGCCTCGCGTTCGAGGCGCTGTTTGCGCTTGAAGGCCGCGCGCTTGCGCGATGTGTCACGATAGGGTTCGGGCTTTGGCCAGGGACGGAAGCGCATCACGCGCACTCCCCTCGTGCGGCCCTTACGGCATTGGCGAAGACGCGGATTGCCCCGTCGATGCTGCCCGTCTGCCGGGCGGCTTCGGCATAGGCCGAGATGGGGAATGCGCCCCTAAACAAGAGGTCGCGCTCGATATGCATGCCGAACGGAAGCACCAGCGTGGCAAGTTCCGCCAAGCTGAAGGATCCGAGTTCAGGCGCGTCGTTGAGCTGCGCCAATCCGTATAGGGTGTCGCCGTTCGTATCGAGCTCGGTGGCAAGCCATATGCCGATGCCAATCGGGTTGAAGAATTTCACCACCGGGACATGATCGCGACCGCTCTGGCGGCCGTTGACAAGAAGCTGTTCGCGCTGACCGGACGTCAGCAGAGATGTTGGATTCTGCGCGATTTGCGCCATGGGTCGTGCTCCGCGACGGGCGGACGAAAGCCCACCTTCCGACCTGTTGACCCGTCACGATGCGAGGCGCCGTCCTCGTACGGGAGGACGGCGCCTTGAAGCGATGGTTATGGAAAACCGCCAGCGCGAGATGGGCCCGCCGTTGGGAACGGATCAGTGGGCAAGATCAAGGAGCTTCTTGGCCTTGCCTTCCATATCGAGCCGGTCATCCTGGTGCTGCTTGTCGCGCGCGACCCGGGTGATTCCTTGGACGAAATCAAAGACCGACGCCGGTGGATGTCCCTCGTCGGCAAGTACGGCATCGATGATCTTCCCGGTCTCGCCCTTCGAGAAGCCGCGTTTGCGAAGGAAAGTAGTGCGATCGTCATCGTCACGTGCGACGATCCGCTCGCGTGCCGCATTGATGCCATTGACGAAGGGCATCGGTGAGGATTCCGCGAATTGAATCAGTGCCGGTTCGGCTTCGAGGGCGAAACGGGAGGCAGCGTATTTGGAGTGGCGAATGGTGATTTCCTGGAAATCCTCGACGCCCCACAAATTCCGATTCTGGCACACTGCACGCAGGTAAAAGCTTGCAATTCCGAGGGTTTTCGACCCGACCTCGCTATTCCAGGCGTAGAATCCGCGGAAGTAGAGATCCGGCTCACCATTCGAAAGTCGCCCCGCTTCGATCGGATTGAGATCGTCGACCAGGAACACGAAGATGTCGCGGTCCGACGCGTAGAGCGTCGTTGTGTCCTTCGAGATGTCGACATTGGGGTTGTAGATACTGGTCGACCAGTCGAGCACGCCCGGCACCTTCCAGCGCGTGTCGCCGGTGCCGTTGCCCGCGATCTTCTGCACCGCGTCGACAAGTTCGTAGTCGAAAATCCTGCCGTAGTCGGGGCCCGTAACTGCTCGAAGTTCAAGACGTCCGTCCTCGATTTCGAGTGTCTTGACCTGCTCCGCGCGGTGCGTGGAAAGCCCATACTGCAGATTGATGCCGGCGAGAGCTGCCGGCAACTGGCGCAGGTAAGTCGCCGGCGCACCGACCAGGCTCGCGAGCTGGCCAAAACTCCAGTGTGTCGGCGCGACAGGCGCGGGAGCGTCCGGTAGCATGAGCGTCAGACGTTCGGGATTGTCACGAGATGCTTCGACACGGATCGCCTCACTTTCAACGATCCGGGTCTTGCTGCGTTCGGACCGCCGCTTCACCGCATTGTTGAGGTCCGTGAGGGACAGGTAGCGTTCGTCATCCGGCCGGTTGAACCATTCCGAGGACACGCGGCCGATCCGCTGGCCGCGGCTGGCGTCGACCTTGTAGCCATTGCGCGCGTTGTGCACAGGCGCCTGAATTTCCATCTGGGTCATGGTCTTGCTCCGTGACGGGCGCCGGGAGCCTCTCTCCCGGACCTTTACCCGCCGCCCGCTACCCGCCACCTCTCTCCCTCTGCCGGCAGCGCCCTGCGCCAAAGAAGCGGCGCCGCTGCGGCCAGCCGCAGCGCCATTGACACGTTGCCAAGGGTGCTAAGGGCGCACGGTCAATTGCTTAGAGGGAACGACCTCGGGCTGCCTACATGAGACTCAACGGAGCTTCAGGTCCGCACCGTATTCCTCGGGGGGCTTTTCCTCGTTCCGGCACGGGATCCAGGGAGGGCCAGGTCTGTTCGATGCTTTAGGGATGGAGCCATCCCGTTGCGTCATCGAGAAAACCGTGAATCAATGACAAGCGGAGATGCCGTGGCATCCGGAGCGATGGAGGCGATGCGACGTTTCAGACTGGCTGACCGCGAGATCGAGGAAACCTCACCGGATCTGCAGGATGCGCTGGCCGATGCGTATCGTCGCCGCATTCGTCCCCTTTGCCTTTGCAAGGAAGCTGGTCTTGCGATGTATATTGCGCAGGTCGGAGATCAGTACATCGTCAAGCGAATGCCGTTGTCAGGTAGCGCGCACGATGTGACGTGTTCATCTTACGACCCCCCTGATGAGCTGTCCGGCCTCGGCGTATTGATGGGAAACGCCATTCAGATCGATCCCGAGACCGGCCTGTCGGCGCTCAAGGTCGGGTTCAGCCTGACGAAACTCGGATCCCGGGCAGCTCCAGTCGCTGGTGCGGGGATCGTGGAGAGCGTCACAAGCGATGCGCGAAAACTTTCATTGCGCAGTCTGCTCCATTATCTCTGGCACCAGGCGGAACTGACGGCGTGGACGTCTCGCTGGTCGGGAAAGCGGCATTGGTTCACCATCCGATGGCACCTGATCGAAGCGGCCCGACAGATGACGGTGAAGGGCGGCATGCTGAGCGATGTGCTGTTCGTGCCCGAGCCGTTTCGCGTCACGGAAAAGACGGCGATCGAGCAGAGACGGGCAGCGGCTCTGGCGCCGGCCTTGCAACCGAGAAGCGGGCCGCGGAAATTGATGATCCTTGTCGGCGAGGTCAAGGATGTCACGCCGGCGCGCAGCGGGCATCGTCTGGTCGTCAAGCACATGCCGGATTTTCCGTTGATGCTCGACGAAACCCTTCACCGTCGGCTGCTGGTTTATTTCGAGAACGAGCTTGCCTTGTGGGATGCGGACAAACAATCGCATCTCATGATGATCGCCACCTTCGGCATCGCACCGTCTGGCCTCGCTATGATCGAGGAGATCGCGCTGATGGTGGTCGCGGAGAATTGGGTGCCTTACGATTCCCTTTACGAGAAGCGGCTGGTCGATGCGTTGGCGAAGGTCAGGGCCCGCAGCGTGAAGGCATTGCGTTACAATCTGCCGCCTGGCAAGCCGAGTGCCGTGGCGATGCTCCAGACTGGAAGCAGACCGGTCGGCCTGTACATCGTCCCGTCGTCGGCTGAGGACGGCTACGAAGACGCGTTGAATGAGATGATTTCTTCACGGCCGGACATCGACGCCTGGATCTGGAGGATCACTGATGGCGAGATGCCACGATTGCCACATTTTCCATGAACGCTGCATGTTCGGTCTCCCCTTAACCAGGATTGAATAGAAGCGGGAATGTGTGGCCGATCGGAATGGTCGGCATCGTCGCGCTGTGAGCCTCGTCGAGAAGGTTGTCGCTTGTCGCCCCGTTTTCGATTGAGGCTCCCGAGCATCATCACGCCTGACAATGATCGCTGGCCGTCGAGACCTCGGACGCGCTGCTAGCGCGATATCTCAGCGCTGCGTGGAAAGAACCCAGGACAGGGGCACGATGACGCTCAAGAGAATAGGCTGGTGCAAGAGGTAGATTGGCAGAGTCCGACTTCCCATCCAGACCAGCACCCTGGCGGATCGACTTCGTGGCCCGCTTGTCGTGGCGGAGATTCCAACCTTCCGGAATGGGAACAACTTCGCCGCTACCATACCGAGCAGCGTTGTGCCGACCCACGGGAAAATGGGGACGAAATCGTTGCTCGGTGGAGGACGTTCTGCAAATCCGATCCAAGCCAGCCACCGCGTGTTAAATGCCGGTGCATCCATAACAAATGGCAGAATCAGCACAAATGCGGCCGCGCTCAAACAAACCGAAGCGCTAGCGCGTAAAAACGGCACGCCAAGAAGTGTGGCGACCGCGATTGCGTGGAGAATCCCGAAATAGATGAAACTTTCCGGGAAAACGAACCATGTGACCAGCGAAATGGCCAACGCGTATGCAGTGATGGTGAGCAGACGGCGGACGAAGGCTCCCACGTGGATGGTTTCGTTATGCGCTAGCACCAGGCTGACCCCCACGAGAAACATGAATGTTCCGGCAAGGCTTCGTCCGAAAGCAAGCCAGATCGGATGTCGTGCTACACCGCTGATGATACCGGTGAATTCAAAATCCCACACAATATGGAACAGGACGACGCCCCCAATCGCCAGTCCTCGTGCGATGTCTATCGCTACGATGCGCTGGCCGCGGGCCAATGTCTTCGTCTCGCCTGTGCGCGGTGGATCCGCAGGTCCTCGAGCACGGCGCCTTGGTCCTTTACCCACTGGCGCGCAGTGCTCTGGGTGCGCGGCTCATTGAGTCCCTTGAGCGAGCTTCACTTCACTCTCGACAAGGTCGACGAGCTGTTGCGGCCCAAAGGTTTGCATGCTCTTGCCGTTGACGAAGAACGTTGGGGTCTGCTCGACGCGCCACGTATCGATGTCCTTCGATTCCTGATCGAGCACCTTGGCGACTTCGTCCGAAGAGGCGTCTTGCCGTGCGCGTCCAAGGTCCAATCCGGCCGTGGCAGCTGCCTGCCATGCCTTGTCAATGACCGGCCCGCTATGTGGGGCCCATTCGGCCTGTGCAGCCAACAAAGCTTCCAAAACGGGTTCGAAAAGATTTTGCTTCCGTGCAGCTTCAAGGATTCCGACTGCCTGGTCCGAACCGTCGTGGAACGCGGCGTATCGAAGGACGAGCCGGACGTCCTGCGGATACTGTGCAAGGATGTTCTTTACGATAGGATAGAAGGCGCGGCAGGCTTCGCACGACGGATCGAAGAATTCCACGATCGTAACACGGGCACTGGCCGGTCCGATGACTGGCGAGTAGTCCCTGATGAGGCTGGCGTCCTCGGAGATCGCCTCGGCCCCACTTCCTCCAGCACGGTCGTAGTAGAGTGCGGACCCTGCGAAGAGGATGGCAGAGGCGACGGCGGCGGATACAACTATCAACTGTCGACGGTTCATCGGTAGACTCCCGAGCGGCACAGGAAAAGGAGCCCGCCGATTGCCACGAAGGCAAGCAGCGAGGCGAGTGGCAAGGGCACGCTGCCGAGAATTGTCATGGCCTCTCCAGCACAAGATGGTCCGGTGCGCGTGCAAGGGGTTATCGCTTCTTCGACAAGGCCGAAGTAAATCAGTGTGTGGAGGGCGGCGATCGCCGCTCCAATCCCGACCAACGGAAAAGCGTAGAACCTGACGCCGGAATCAGACCGAAACGCTGCGATTCCCAAGATGATCGCGAGCGGAAACATGAATATTCTCTGAAACCAGCAGAGATTGCAGGGCGTTTGACCCACAATTTCGCCAATGAACAAGGCAGTGAGCGTTGCTGCTACTGCGATCATCCAGGCAAACAGGAGCCACCAGCTATTGTGCTCCTCGATAGCATCATTGGATAATTTATTGAGCATCGGTCAAGAGCTTGTTACTTGCCCCTTCGCCAGTCGACGAAGCTTTTCCAATCGTGTTTCGCGGGGTTCGTGCATGTCCATCATTCCGCCAAAGCCTCCATCCGCCTTCATGAGGAACACGCCGGCAGTGTGATCCATCGTGTACTCGCCGGCTTCCAAGGGAACCTTTTTCGCGTAGGCGGAAAAGGCCTTCAGCGCAGCGTCTGTTTCGGCAGCCGTGCCGCGAAGCGCCGCGATGCGGCTGTCGAAGGACGTCATGTAACTTGCCAAAGCTTCTTGGGTGTCGCGCTCTGGATCGACCGTGATGAATAGAACCTCGAAGCGGTCGGCCACGGGGCCGAGCTCCGTCATAAGGTCCGTTAGCTCGAACAGCGTCGTCGGACAGATATCGGGACAGTAGGTGAACCCAAAGAAGACCAGATAGGGTCGACCGACCAATGACTGATTGTCGACGCGTTCACCGGCGTGCGACACTAAGGAGAAGGGCCCACCGACTTTCGCCGTGCCACTCGAAACCTCCGCGGTGGGACTACCGCCGGATAGTTGCGTCGACACGATCACGAACACGCCGAGCACCACGATGGCGGCCCACACCATGAGCCGAAAAGCCCACAGTCCGCTCACTGCCCATGACCGCCATGCTCGTTGCCGCTGCCCGTTTCCACCGCGGGGTTTCTTTGCACGACAAACTCGATTTCTACGGTCCCGGCCCGAGCGAACTCTAGTGTCGCCTTAAAGCTGCTCCCTTCGATCAGCTGCTGGTTGGGCTTGATGAGCATGAGGTGGATGCCGCCCGGTGCCAACTCGACCGAGGCTCCTGGAGCGACCTCGATTCCATCGGGAAGTGGACGCATGCGGGCTATGCCGTCGTCCATCGTCATCTGATGGACTTCGATCCGATCAGCAATCGGAGTCGAGCCGCCAGTCAGTCTGTCGGGCTCGGTCCCTGAATTTGTCACCGTCAAATAGGCTCCGGCGACCGGGGCAGTGGAAGGCGAGACGCGTGACCACGGATGGCCAATCTTGATATCACCTTGCGAAAATTGGTGCGCAAAAGCTGATGTAGAAAGCAGCGCCGCGGCCAACATACAAGTGACCTTCACCGTCAGCTTCAACCCGGAAGACAACGCGTTTCCTCCAACTCTTATATCTTGACGGCTTTATCGTCGTTTCGTGCCATGCGAACCACTACGCACTTCGCCGCATAGGCTTACGGTCATGCTTCACGAAGTCCCTTCCAGGCGAGCAGGCGCATGGCATTGGCGGTGACCAACACCGTTGCGCCGGTATCGGCCAGGATTGCGGGCCACAGGCCGGTCACGCCAAGGACAGTGGTCACGAGGAACACGGCCTTCAGGCCGAGCGAGATGGTGATATTCTGGAAGATATTGCGCATAGTGAGACGCGACAGCAACACCATGTTGGCGACGTCCATCACACGACCGTGCAAGACGGCCGCATCGGCCGTTTCCAGAGCGACGTCCGTACCGCTGCCCATGGCAATGCCGATGTCGGCGGCGGCGAGCGCTGGCGCGTCATTGATCCCGTCACCGACTTTGGCCACGAACTTGCCCTTCGCGCGCATTTCGCCGACTATCTTCTGCTTGTCCTGCGGCATGAGTTCTGCGCGCGCCTCCATGCCGAGCGAGGATGCGATCGCCTTTGCCGTCCGCTGGTTGTCGCCGGTCAGCATGACCGTTTCGGCGCCCAGGTCGTGCAGGGCCGCTATTCCCTGCCTTGCATCATCCCGCGGTTCATCGCGTATAGCGACTAGGCCAGCCACTTCCTTGCCCACGAGCAGGACCGAGACGGTCTTCCCGTGATCGTTCAGTGCGGCAATCTCCGCCAATAGCGCCTGGTCCAATGAGACCTCATCAGCTGCTGCGCGCGGCGAAGCAAGATATAGTCTCAAGCCATCTACCGTGCCAACGACACCTTTGCCTCCGACGGCGCCGGCGTTGCTGGCCTGGGCAATTGATACTTTTTCGTCGGCGGCTTTTGCCAAGATCGCTACTGCTAGCGGATGGCTCGATCCCGCCTCGAGCGCGGCAGCGAGCCTCAACACTTCGCGGTTGTCCCGAGCGATACCGATGATGTCGGTGACCTTCGGCTTTCCCTCGGTAAGCGTCCCCGTCTTGTCGAGCGCGACGTAGTTCACTTTGCCTAGGTTCTCCAGCACCGCGCCGCCTTTCATGAGGAGACCACGGCGCGCGCCTGCGGAGAGCGCTGCGGCGATCGCGGCGGGGGTCGAAATGACGAGAGCGCAGGGGCAGCCGATCAGGAGTACCGCGAGCCCGCGGTAGATCCAGGTGTTCCATTCGGCGCCGGCGAGCAACGGCGGCAGGATCGCAATCAGAGCTGCGACGACTATCACGCCCGGCGTGTAATATTTCGAGAAGCGGTCGATGAAGCGCTCCGTCGGCGCCTTCGATTCCTGGGCCTCCTCGACCAATGCGATAATGCGGGAGATCGTGTTGTCGGCGGCCGTCGCCGTAACGCGTACCTTGAGCACGCCCTCCTGATTTACCGTGCCCGCAAAGACGTTGTCGCCCGTCTCCTTCCGCTTCGGCACCGACTCGCCAGTCACCGGCGCCTCGTCGACGGCGCTTTCCCCGGAAACGATGACGCCATCGGCAGGCACTCTGTCGCCGGGCCGGACAAGGACTATCATATCGACAGCAAGGCTGTCGGCGGGCACGGTCTGGGTAGTTCCATTGCGCTCGACAAGCGCCGTTTTGGGCATCAGTGCTGCCAAGGCACGAATGCTGGCGCGGGCGCGACCTGTAGCTATTCCCTCGAGCAGCTCGCCGATGAGGAACAGGAAGACGACGACGGCGGCTTCTTCGGCCGCGTTGATGATAACGGCTCCGATCGCCGCGATCGTCATCAACGTCTCGATTGTGAACGGGCTTCCGTTCATCGCACCGAACAATGCGCGCCGCGCGATCGGTGTGAGGCCCACCGCCATGGCAATAATGAAGCCCCAGGGCTGGGTCTGCGGAAAGAACTGCGAAAGGCCGAAGGCGACCGCCAAGGCGAGGCCGCAGACGATGGTCAATTGCGCTTTGGATGTTTTCCACCACGGCCCGTCCTGCGGTCCGTGATCATGTCCGTGCATCCCCTCCAGGGCATCAGGCGGGCTGGAGGCCATGTCACTTTCTTCGAAATCCGCGGCGTGCCTGCGGTCCGGCCCATGGGCGTGGCGTGCTGCTAGGACGGACGTCGCCTGTCCGTCGGCGACTATCGGCGCTGCCTTATAGCCAAGGCTGGCCACCTTTCGGGCAAGCCCGTCAATGTCGGCCTGGCGTCCGTGCGTGACGGTCATTGTTCCGGCGACAACCGACACCTTTACGTCGGTTACGTCCGGCATCCGTCGCACTGCGGTGTCGATTTTTGACGCACAGCTGGCGCAATCCATCCCGGTAACACGAAATCGAGTCTGATGCTGGGCTGCCGGCGCTTGGTTCTCAATCCGATTAGGCGCGGCATGGTCATGGTCTGAATGATCATGCCCGGCGTGGCCGTGATCAGCATCATCGTGCTTGCAGTCCGGGCCGTGTACATGTCCGGCATGGTCTTGGTCTGAATGATCGTGCCCGGCGTGGCCGTGATCAGCATCATCGTGCTTGCAGTCCGGGCCGTGTACATGTCCGGCATGGTCTTGGTCTGAATGATCGTGCCCGGCATGGTCGTGGTCAGCATGATCATGCGTGCAGTCCGGGCCGTGTACATGTCCGGCATGGCCCTGGTTCGAATGATCGTGTCCCGCGTGGGCGTCGGCATGATCTTGCTCGCGGTGCGAGCTTTGCGCCAGCGCCATTGGCTTCCTACCCTTGACCGCCCCGAGCTGGGTTGCTCTATAGCCTAGTCGGCTCACCTTCTGGGTCAGTAAATCGAGATCGAGCTTGTCACCATGTTGAACGCTCATCGTACCGGCGACGACTGACACATTGACGTCTGTGACGTCCGGTATGCGTCGAACCGCCTTGTCGATCTTTGCGGCGCAACTTGCGCAATCCATGCCCTCAACCCGAAAGCGGGTGCGACGCCCTGCAGCGGTCATTGGTGTCTCCTGTCTCGCAGGGACCGGAAGCTAGAACCTGTAGTAGCTAGAGGGTCAAGGGCCTTTGTGAAAATCTTCGCGACCGCAACGTTGTTCGCTGAGAATGCAGTGAAATGCGTGCACGCTCATATACGCCGGGCTCGGAGCAAGGGGAAGAATGCGAGAGGCTAGCTCAGCTAATCGTTTGAGGCAGTGCGCTCTAGATATTCTTCCAGAACCTGGGGATACAGTTGGACTTTTGCCTCTTGCAGTTGGCGTCTCTGCAGCTCCTCGGCCATGCTACGATGCTGTTGGTTGGTCAGGTACTCCTCGATATACGGTCTGGCCTCGTCAATCGAGAGCTTTTGGGGCGCGGTCCGCTCCATCACCTCCACGATGTAGATGCTGCCTCCCAACTCGAAAGGCTTGCCAAGTTTGCCGGGCTGCATGCCTTGAATCGCTTCATGGAATGGATGGCTCATCAATTCGCCGAATGGATCCCCACTTTCGCCGATCCACTCAGGAAACTCCCCTCCATTTGACGATGTTTCGACATCCTCGGAATATTCTTGTGCCACTGAGGCAAAATCTGCTGCTGCCGTGTCGGCTCCCGTCAGTTTTCCGTATGCTTCATCTGCGCGTTCGCGCGAGCGCTTTGCCTCATCCTCGTTTGATCCAAGGCCGATGCGGATGTAGCGGATTCTTGATTTCGGTGGGCTGACAAGGCGATCGCTGCTCTCTGAGTACAGAGCCTGTATCTGTTCTTCGGTGACATCGATGCGATCGTCTACTTCCTCCTGCTCCATCATTTGGCGTAGCAGCCGGAGCCTGGTCTCGTCAGCAAGCGGCTTGTTTGCGACATCGAGCAACCTGTCATAGGTGTCCGATACCAGTAGCATGCGATCGATCAACGCGTTCGCCAGGCGTTTCATGCCTTCGGCTCCAGCGAACTGGTCGCGAAGGGCGGCTTCCTCATACTCCTTGTAAAATTCACGCAGACTGTAGCGCTGCCCTTTGATCGTGAAGAGCGTCTTTTCGCCGTTGTCGGCAAACCAGCGCTGTTCCTTTTCCGCGCTGACGGCCTTGATGATTTCCGAGCGGACATCCGCAAAGCTCTTCGCGCCGGCGGGCATGACTTGCCGTAGGCGAACGACGAAATAGGACCCGCCCGCCTGAAACACCGTTCCCAGTTCCCCGGGAACTAATGTGAAGATGTTTTTGTCCCAGTCGGAATTCTTACTGCCTTCGGTTATTTCCGCGCTGGGTGAGAAATGCGCTTTGGAGAAACGCGCGGCTGTCGTAGGAAATGTTGAACCGCCTTGGAGGCTCAGCAAGGCATTAGCAGCCTCCTGTTGGGCCTTCGGGCCGAATTCCGATGCAGAAAACTCCAACTCATCGACGATGGCACGGCGTGGGAGCTTAAACCGATCAACGTTCTGCCGGTAGTAGTTCTCAAGCTCGTCCTGCGTGGGAGAAGGCACATCAAGCAATTCGAAACTGCGAGCGATCGAGGCGCTCGTTCGCAGTTTCTCTATATAATCTTCAACAAAGGCGGGTTCCTGTTCGGCGATCAAGGCCTGCCGTATTTCGTCGCGGACGTCGGCAAAGCTGCGTCCTTCGTAGCGTCCTTTGTTCTTGTCAAAGTATTCGCGGATGCTGCTTTCCGAGATTGAAATGCGTTCGGTGTGGAGTTGGTCCGCGAAAGATTCGAGGTTTAGATTCTCATTTATGTGCTTGACCGCATGTTGGAAGCTTTCTTCGGTTTCGGGCTTGCGAGTGGCTGCCCACCGAAGAATGAGTTGATCAGATACGAGGTCTTCCACCGTTTCCAGGAGCATGTCCTGCGACATGGTGCCTGGACTGCCATTGGACGACAACAACACGTCCAGATGAGATTCGATGTCTTCGAGGGTTATCTGACCAGCTTCAAAGGTCGCGACCACATTCGGCGCCGGGGGGGACGGAAGCGCCATATCGGCGAAATAGTCAGACGAAATGAACAGTAGCGTGCCGGGAATGGCCATGATCGCGAGAACGCTGGCCACATACTGGCCTAGTGATCGTCTCCTCGAATTCTGCTGGGATGGGGCTGTCTCGGCCTTCCCGCTTGTCTCTGACGGGATATCCTCGGCGGAATGGGAAGTGAGCCCGGTGACTTCGCCATGAGTAGTCGCCGCAAATGCGTCAGCTGCGATTGGCTTTGGTGACGCGATTGGAACGGGCGAACCTGGTGCGGCCGAAATCGGCCTTGTCTCCGATTCCGACTGCGGTTCAGTTGCGGGTTCGCTGGTCTGGCGCGATGGCTTTCCTCGAAGGCTATCGAGGAAGTCGGACCAGCTCTGCCGCCATCCATCCGCCATGGCTAGCGCGATGCCTCTTCGGTCGTCCCATTCTGCGCGCCATAGAGTCTCAGATTGAAGGTGCCAGCCTTGGCGTTGTCCAGTGCATAGACCTGAACACGGGGCATGATCCTTTCGATGCTTTCCAGATACATCCGATATCGGGTTATGTCTTCGCCATACGCCTCTGCGTTCTTTCGATATTCGTCCCAAAGAAGGTCGAATGCGCGTGCGGTCCCGCTCGCGCTTGCGAGAATTTGGGATCTGTAGGCGGAGGCCTCCGCGCGCACTTGCTGTGCTTGTCCCCTGGCTTCCGGTAGGCGGCTGTTGGCATAGCCCCGGGCTTCATTGATCAGCCGGGCCTTTTCCTCGCGCGCTGTGTTGACCGCTGTGAAAGCGTCCGCCACGTTTGCCGGAGGGAACGCTTTCTGCAGGTCGACGCCGACGATAACGAGGCCAGTACGGTATTGGTCCAGGCGAGATTGCGTTTCCTCGCGGATAGCTCGTTGCAGGGACTGCCGCCCGCTGGTCAGCAACGCATCGACCGGCAGCCGCGTTACAAGCCCGGTCACAGACGCCCGCAGGGCGTCCCGAACAATGCGATAGGGGGCATACTCGACGTTTGTGATGTAGTCGGCGGGCACGCCAACCTGGTATTGGACGATGACTTCTACATCGACCACATTGGTGTCACCGGAGAGCGTTTGTAGCTTTGTCGGAGGTTCCGGATGTATGTGCTCTTCTTCGGGAACGCTTATGCCGACTTGTTCCCGCCGCACGCTGGTTACATCGACGATATCCACGCGATCTACCGGCCACGGAAACCGGTAGTGGAGCCCCGGCTCAACGCTGGGTTGGATGATCTCACCAAAGCGACGCACCACTGCGGCTTCTCCCGGCGCAACGGAGTAGACACCCGTCAAGGCATAGCCGACGCCGATCAGCGTCACGGCGCCCAACAGCAGAGGGCCTGGTCTCAAGTGAGCAAGAGAAACTTTGAGGTCAGCCACGGCGAAACGTCCGCTCTCGGCAAGTGAGCGAGCGAGCAGCATCAACTTGTCTGTGATGTTGCGAACGATTGTGCGGCCTCCATCGTCGTCCGTCGATTTTGTCCTGGGTGATGCTGGGACCTCCTCGTCCATCATTTATCGAACTCCGATCCGACGGCGACCTCGGGAGACTCATTAGATGAGCGTACGGTCGCGGTTGCAGATGAAGGAAGCTTCAGAGCATTTCGTGGATCGAGATATTGAAGCAGCTCTGAGTCGGCGGGCAAGATTAGCGTCGTGCCTTCATCGATGAACTTGTCGTATGCTTCGAGCGTTCGGGTAAACCGGTAGAAATCCTTGTCCTTGCCGAAAGAGCTCGCATAGATCGTGATCGCTTCCGCGTCGGCCGTTCCTCGGGTCTCTGCCGATTCGCGGTTCGCCGCAGCGAGAATCTTAGCCTTCTCTGTGTCGGCTTCCGCTCGTATTCGGGCTGCTTCTTCCGCACCTTCCGAGCGAAATTGTCGGGCGATCGCCTCGCGCTCCGAGCGCATGCGCTGAAAGACGCTTGTCAGGTTGGCTTCTGGGAATGTGAGCTCCTTAAGCTGGACGTCCGTAACGGTGAAGCCATATGCTCCAGTGCGTGCTGCGGCCCTTTCTTTCACGGCGTTCAAAGTATCTGAAAGGCTCGCTTGTGACGTATCGACCGTGACGAGACTGCTAAGTTCGACCTGGCCCAGCGCAGCTCCGAGTTCCGCCTTGATGATATCATTCAGCTGTGTGCCTGCGCCGCGCAGATTGTTGACGTTCTTGAGAAACGCCAGTGCGTCCGTCACCTGCCAGGTTGCGTAGGCCTCCACCATAATATTCTTTTTGTCACTACTCAGGAACTCCGTTTTTAGGAGGTTGTAGACCTGGATTTTCTTGCTGATCTTTAGAACGCTTTGAATGGGGTCGGGTGCCTTGATGTAGAGACCGGGATCTTCCAGGACGCGGACGGGTCTCCCGAACTGCGTCACGATCGCGTATTCGGTGGTGTCGACCTGATAGAGCGTCAATATTGCTGCTAGGAAGCCAAGGCCCAAGATGCTCAGGGCGGCAATTCGAAGTGGTTTCATAGAATGTTCGTCCTCGCGCCCGTCACTATTGAATTGGGGGGAGCAATTGAGCCTTGCCCGGTTGTGGTATCCAAAGATCGGTCGACTGTAATGTGATCGTCGGGTCCATCACGAATTTCTTCGCGCCTGCCAGCGACTTCTCGACAGCTTCCAGATAGAGGCGCTGGCGGGTGATATCCGGCGCCGCTGCGTAGGCCTGTCGGCGCGCCTCGAAGTTCGCCGCGTCTCCTGCGGATGCAGCGAGTTTTTCGACTGCGTATGCTTGTGCCGTCTGTCGCATGATGTCGGCATCGCCGCGCGCGGTGGGAAGAACCTCGTTGCGATAGGCAAGCGCCTCGTTGACGAAAGTGTTGCGATCTTCCCGGGCGCTTGCCACGTCGCGAAATGCGTCTGCCACCTCCGGAGGTGGCGCACTTTCGAGCAACTGCACGCCGACAACGCGGATACCCGAGTTGCTGCGGTCAAGCGACGCCTGTGTGGCACCTATGGCCTTGTCCTGTATCGCGCTCTTGTCCACCGTGAGAACTGCGTCAACGGCTTCCCCCCCGACGCTCTGACGCAACGCCGCCACACCGGCCTGGAGGATGAGATCGCTAGGCGCAGATACATTCAGGACGAATGCAGAGGCGTCATCGACCGCGAACTGAAGGCTGGCCCGCACAGAGATAAGGTTCTCGTCTCCCGTCAGCATCTGGAGAGGGCCGGTCTCGATCCGCCGCACCAGGTCGAGGGCGACCATGTCGACGGATTCTACCGGGTTCGGCCAGCGATAGTGCATGCCTGGTCCGGCTTCTTCGATCACCTTTCCAAAGCGCCTTACCACCGCCACCTCTCCCGGTTGGACCGTGTAGATGCCGGTGAGGAAATAGAGCCCGACCAGGGCGAGTGCTGAGACAGGCGCATAAACGCGCAACCAACTGTGGCTGTGGACATGGCCGTGTGTGTCTTCACCTTCCACCTGCAGCTGCTCGCGATTTCGTAACGCAGTGATCGCCGCCGCCGCGATCTCGAAGCCGGACAGAAAAATCATGACGACGACGATGGCCGCGGCTGCGGTGTCCAGGTTTTCTAGGCCAAGAGCGGCACCTCCCAAGCCAGCAACGACGACGATCGACGCGTAGATGTCGACCTGGGAATGATATCCGCTGGCTACAAGCGCGGGGGAATCCGTCTGGCGACCCACGTAAAGCTTGTAGCGTGCAATGACGTAAGCGACGATGACGGTGACCACGGAAGCCAGCGTAATTGGCCCGAGATTTCTCAAATCAGGGGGGTCGCCCGCCAGGACCTCTGTGACAATGTCGAGACCGACATAGAAGATCGCTGCCGAAACGAGGAGCGCTACCCAGTTTTCTATGGCGCGAGCCCCGTATCGAGCTGCTGCAGCCAATTTTGTTCGGCTCAAGAACAGACCGATCAACACGAATATGCCGATCGCCAGATCAGCCAGGGAATGAATAGCGCTTGTCCGAAGAGCCAAGCTTCCTGAGGCCGTCGACAGCCAGAACTTGAACAGGATCAAGAGCCCATTGATGAGTATCGTAACGAATACGGTGCGCTCTTTACGATCCATCGTTCTCCGCTCTCGTGACAAGGAACAAGTCTGGGCCACCGCAATGCTCGTTGGACGGTCGGCAGGCAGGACGAACCCACCGTCGAAGACCGTCCGGCGGCTATCGTCCCACCGATATTGCTCAACGGAGAACCACGGTGCTGAGCGGCACGTACACGACAGAATTTACCGGAGTTCGTCGCAAACCCGCCGCAGTATGGCGAGTTCTTTCATAACGGCGGCCCTGACACATTTCGCAACAATTTTCTAAGGAGCCGCGCAGCCCTTGCGGTCAAACTCGATCATTTCGGCGTGGCCGTCGGCGAGGAATTGCGGCCGGGCTAATGTGATCGATGGTTCCGGGAGGACTCGTCTTTGTTGACGTAAGTTCCTATCGGCAGCATGAGCCTTACGCATAGACCGGAGGCTTCTGCTTGGTTCTCCAGCTGGATAGTTCCGCCATGCATGTCTACGGCCATCTGGGCAATAGCCAGCCCCAGGCCCATTCCGCCGGTGTTGCGGTTCCTTGAGTTCTCAAGGCGGTAGAACGGCTGAAATATGCGCTCCAGTTCCTCATTTGGAACACCAGGACCTTGGTCCGTGATGCTGATGTCGACCATTCCGCCCTTGACGTTGGCGGCGACATCAGCGCGCTCTCCATACTTGAGAGCGTTGTCGATAAGGTTGGAGAGAGCTCGCTTCAACGCTAGCGGGCGGCAGGCAGCAACGATGGTGCTACTGACGGCCAAAGTGACGTCATGCCCGGTGTCCGAAAAGTCGCTGCAGATCGCCTCCAGAAGGGATCCGATGTCTGTCGCCTGGAGCTCTTCCTGCGCCGTGCCCTCGCGGGCGAATGTCAACGTGGAAGCGAGCATCGTGTCCATCTCCTCTATCGAGGCGAGGATCCGACGCCGTGCTTCCGAATCGGCCAAATCCTCGGCCCTAAGACGAATTGTCGTCAGCGGCGTGCGCAAGTCGTGGGAGATGGCTCCCAGCATGTAGGCGCGCCCCTCGATCATCTGGAGCACCCGCTTCTGCATGTTGTTGAATGCCCGAGCCGCTTCACGGACCTCACTCGGCCCCGTTTCGGGCAAGGATGGTGCGTACACATTCCGAGCGAAAGTAGTGGCCGCGTTCGCAAACAGCGCAAGTGGACTCGACATCTTCCTGATGGCCCACAGGGAAAGCATCAATACGATAACCAGGAACGCCCCGGTAACCGCCAGCTGTCGCTCCCACCCAGGTGCCGAAGCCATGGGCATCGAGGTTGAGAAGCTGAGCCTTTGACCTTCTGAGAGCGGAATGGAGACCAGTACAGCTTGGTCGCGGTCGTGCCCGGAGGCGAGGCGGCTAAGGCGCGATTCCAGCCACCGCCGCCAGCTATCCCGCGCAGGCGCCGTGTTGCCGGGATCAGCATCACTTATGTCTACCGATATCGGCTCGTTCGTGCTGGGTCGAACTTGTCTTAGCAAGAGGTCGCCCAGCGTGCTGTTAATGGTGCCGGTGGGTTGAAGCGTCTTGTTGCTGCTTGTCTCTGTTATTCTGACATTGAACAGATGCCCATCGGAAGAACGAACGATGCGATCCCTCCATTCATTTGGTACATTTGAAACGATATTTGCAATGGATGCGATATGCTGCGCGATGTGCTGCTCTTCGGTGCGCGTAAGCGACTCTACCCGATCTTCCGATAGCACGAGCAGGGTCACGATGTGCGTCGCGATTAGGCCGGACACGAGTAAGACGACGGTCCGACCGCTAAGGCTTTTCGGCAGCAACCCGATCATCCCCGAGACACGTCGGCTGCAAAGACATAGCCGTCGCCCCAGACCGTCTTGAGGATTTGAGGGTTTTGGGGATCCTGTTCTATTTTCCGGCGTAGTCTGCTGATTCTGGTGTCGATGCTCCGATCAATGAATTCGGATTCGCGGCCGCGGGTCAAATCCAGGAGCTGGTCACGGGTCAGAACGATCTGCGGTCGCTCAACGAACACCCTCAGTAGGTTGAATTCGGCAGAGCTTAGAGACAGCAGCGCGTCGTTCGTCGACTTCAGAGAGCGTGTCGACGTATCGAAGGTCCAGCGGCCGAACCGCCACACGCACGCTGTTTGGCTTCGAGTACCCGCTGGCACCGATCGTGTCCTTCTAAGGACTGCGCGAATCCTGGCAACGAGTTCCCTGCCCCCGAATGGCTTCGTCAGATAGTCGTCAGCGCCCATCTCAAGACCAAGTACACGATCAAATTCGTCGCCTTTGGCCGTGAGCATCACGACTGGAATATCGGTCGTGGCTCTGAGATCGCGGCAAAGTGTGAGTCCGTCCTCACCTGGCAACATGAGATCCAGAACGACAAGGTCGACGCTACTCTCGATCAGGTGACGACGCATCTGTCGCCCGTTCGCGGCGGCGCTGACGCGATATCCTTCCTTGGCGAGCAACCCTGCTACCAAGTCTCGAATGTCCTGATGATCGTCAACCACCAGAATATGTCCGTTCACAACATCGGCCGACACTTCCGGACCTCTTCAACCGCTTTTGAGGCATAAGGGGGCAACCCCCTGCAGGTTCAGTCTCAACCGCTCGATGCAACTGCCTGCCAGACAGCGTACAATCTCAAGGTGCTAGAGGTTCAAGAGCGGTCAGGAACCCCTGCCCCCGCGTTAGTTTGACTCACTGGCAAGGGCGAGGAGGACGAACTATTCATTGGCGCGTCCGACTGTCTTGCGGCCGAAGAATGCTCGATGCGCCTCTAAAAGATAAATGTCGTAAGGCCGGGATCGTTGTCGTGGCAATCCTATGCGCGGGAATTTCCGCGGCATCGTTAGGATCTATGGCACTTTCGACAATCATGTGGACTGCGGATCTCGCAAACTTTTTGCGACCACACCTGCTGCTCCTTGCTACGTGCCTTTTCATATTGAGCTTGCTCTTTCGCCACCTCGCTACAGCGGCCTTTGGGGCATTTGCGATGTTGAGCGCTCTATCCCCCTTCTTTTTCTTGCCGGTACCCGCTTCCGCACAAGGCGGTGTACCTTTCACGGTCGTGAGTGCCAACGTCTATGTCGACAATCCCGATCCGGCGGATTTCCTGGCCCTTCCGGTCGTGGCGGATGCCGACATCCTGGTCCTGCAGGAGATGACCCCGCGATGGCAGGACGCATTGGCCGCCAACGGCCGGTGGCCGTTCGAAAGCAGTCGCGCCCTTCACGCCAATACCGACATGAAGCTGTTCAGCCGATTCCCGATTCTGGCTGCGAGAACTATCTCGCCCGAAAGCAGCGACACGGGCGGGCGGTATGCAATCCGGTATGAGTTGGCAGTGGGCGACCGAACTCTGATCGTGTATGCGGTTCACCCGCAGACACCGAGGAGTCCGCGCATGTGGCGCCAGCGGTCGGCCTACCTGCGCGATCTCGCACAGGCGATCAGATCCGAACCGAATGATACGCCGGTTGTTGTCGCGGGTGACTGGAACACGCCGTCGTGGTCGCCCTTCTTCAAAGACCTGTTGTCCTCTACAGGATACCGGACGACGGAATCCCGTTGGTGGCCTCGCCCCACTCGCTTCAGTATGAGGTTTGGATCGTTGACGCAGCTTGGGACGCCGATCGACCGCATCGTACTGTCGCCGGCCGTGGGTCTGGATAGACTGGCGATGGGACCGACGTTCGGCTCAAATCACCTTCCCGTGATTGCGAGGCTGACACTTCCATAGGCCTGGCCCTCGGTCCGGATTGGAGGCAAGAGGAACAGATGCTTGGGATTGAGCGGACTAGGCGAGCCTGGCTATGGCAGTTTTTCGGCTTCCTTCTTGGGGCATCCCTTGCCAGCATTGCACCGGCTGCGGCAAAAGTGCCGACCGGTGTCTTCCTATGGTTTCCAGAGCGAGGGGTAGTGCCTTCCTCTGCGGATTGCGACGCCCTAGTGCGGCTTACGAGGCCCTCCCGTGAAAAGGCCGAGGCATGGCTTTGGGGCCGCGCGCCGTTTGGTTCGGACGTGGAATTCTACCTGTTCCTGGATCAAAGCAGGATGGAGCCCACCTATGCTGCGGAAGGCGATTACGATGCCGGGACGGTACGGTTCGGCGAGACCCGTGGAGACGAAAACCTCTTTGAACTCGTCCCGGATGACCATCCAACTGTCACGATAGAGGGGACAATCGTCGCGCCTGCGGACAGCTCAGTGATCACGGTCATCCTGCGCAATGTTCCTTCGTCGAACGGCGCGGCCGACAGGGTATCCTACTTCTGCCGGTTTGAGGATGACAGCGAAGCCTAAGGGCATCCGATCAGGCCGCTGCAGCAAGAAAGTCGAACAGCAGCTTGATGTTCAGGGCGGCGATGACGAACGCGATGAAAAAGGCGAACGCTACCAGCGCGCGGGGCGCCACGAGGTCTCCCATCTTGCTTCGGTCGGCCGTGAACATCACCAACGGAAACACCGCGAATGACAGCTGAAGGCTGAGGATCACCTGTGTCAGGATCAGCAGCTGGGCCGTACCGCTTTCACCGTACCAGATGGTGATCGCCGCGGCCGGGATGATGGCGATCGCCCGGGTGATGAGCCGGCGGAGCCAGGGAGGCAGCTTGATATCGAGAAACCCTTCCATAACGATCTGGCCTGCCAGGGTTGCGGTCACTGTCGAGTTTATGCCGCAGCAAAGGAGCGCGATCCCGAACAATGTCGGCGCTATGGCCGCGCCAAGCATCGGAGCCAGCAGGCTGTGCGCTTCCCCCAGTTCGGCAATTTCGGTCCGGCCGGTCGTGTTGAAGGTGGCCGCGGCAAGGATGAGGATGGACGCGTTCACGCAAAGCGCGAACATGAGGGCGACCGTCGAGTCGATCGTGGCGAATTTCAGGGCTTCACGTTTTTCCGGCAGGCTTTCGCCATAGTTTCTGGTCTGGACGATGCCGGAATGCAGATAGAGGTTGTGCGGCATCACCGTCGCGCCAAGGATGCCCAGCGCGAGATAGAGCATTTCAGGATTGGTGACGATCTCGGTGGTTGGCGCGAAGCCGCGAATGACGTCGCCCCAGTTCGGGTCCGCCAGGGCGATCTGAAGCACGAAGCAGACGGCGATCACTGCGAGCAGCACGATCACCAGGGCTTCGACCCAGCGGAACCCAAGCCTTTGCAGATAGAGGATAAGGAACACGTCTAGCGCAGTGATCACGACGCCGATCTCCAGCGGGATGCCAAAGAGCAGGTTCAGGCCGATGGCGGTTCCGATGACCTCGGCGATGTCGGTCGCGATGATCGCGACTTCGGCGAGCGCCCAGAGTGTGCGCGAGACTGCCTTTGGGTAAGCATCCTTGCAGGCTTGCGCCAGATCTCGTCCCGAAGCGATCGCAAGCCGGGCGCAAAGGGACTGAAGAATGATCGCCATGATGTTGGAGATCAGGGCCACCACCAGGAGCGTATATCCGAAGCGCGAGCCGCCTGCGATCGACGTCGCCCAGTTGCCCGGGTCCATGTAACCGACTGCTACAAGATAGCCAGGTCCGATGAAGGCGACGGCGCGGCGCCAGGACGAGTTCACGCCCTGCACAGCCACCGATCGGTGCACATCGGACATCGAGGGGACTGTCGATTTTCGCTTCCAGCCGTTGGCGACATCCGATGTCGGATCGCTCATGTCTCGCTCATATTTTGCAGTTGCGACTTATTTGCAATTATCGCACCAGCAAAATTTTGGCAAGATCGAGAGCTGGCACACGCTGCGCCGCGACGGGTCCTGCCTCACGCGCTGTTGCTGAGTGGGCCGGCCAAAGTTGTCAGGCATATCCGCCCACCCGTTCCATTTCCATTGATTGTCGCCCTGGTGGCAATCGCAGGGCGTGCCGGACACCTCGTGTCGCTCTGATGAACCAGGACTCGAATACGCTTCCCGTCGAAAACGCGTGAGCCTTTCGAGCAATCGCTAATTTGTGTCCTGGCCAGCGGATTTGCTAGGTCGCAAACTCATAAACCGCCTACCGTTTTGTGACGCGTTCTGATTCAAGGCTCCTTTTTGGAGGCTTGAATGCGTCGTTACGAACTGAGCGATTTTGAATGGGGCGCGATTGAGCCTCATCTTCCCAACAAGGTTCGCGGTGTGCCGCGTGTTGACGACCGCAAGGTTCTGAACGGCATCCTGTGGCGGTTCCGGACCGGATCGCCCTGGGCGGACGTTCCGGAGCGCTATGGTCCCTATACGACATGCTACAACCGGTTCGTGCGATGGCGCAAAGCGGGAGTTTGGGATCGGCTGCTCGCGGCGGTTTCCAAGGCTTTTGACGGCGAGATCATCATGATCGACAGTTCCTGTGTCCGCGTCCACCAGCACGCGGCCACGGCAAAAAAGGGGGCGATGACGATGGTTGCATGGGACGTTCCCGTGGCGGGCTCACCACGAAAATCCATGCGCTTGTCGATGGCCAGGGCCGGCCGATCGATCTCGTCCTGACGGCCGGACAGGCGCATGACGGCAAGCCCGCCATCGACATGCTCGAGGTTCTCCAGCCCGATACGATCCTGCTCGCCGACCGCGCTTATGACAGTGATGCCATTCGCAGCCTTGCCGCACAGAAGCGAGCCTGGGCAAACATCCCGCCGAAGAAGAACAGGACCGGCAGCTTCTCTTTCAGCCGCTGGGTCTACAGGCAACGCAATCTCGTCGAGCGATACTTCAACAAGCTCAAGCATTTCAGGGGTATAGCGACCAGATACGACCGCGACCCGCTGAACTTCCTAGCCGCGATCAAACTCGCTTCCGTCCGCATATGGTTGCGCGCTTATGAGTCTGCGGCCTAGTGCTCACTTGCGCACAAGTCATGGTTCGCCAGCGACTGCAGTACGTAACAATCCTTTATATGATCTCCGTGGCAGCGAGCCGTTATACGCTCGAGTTCCTTTTCGAGCGGCCGGAGCTTTGCAATCTTGTCACGCACGATTTCGAGCTGTCGGACGGCGATCTGATCGGCGTCGACACATGGACGCTCCGGATGAGCACTTAGCTCCAAAAGCTCTCGGATGGCCTCGATTGTGAATCCAAGGTCGCGAGCATGCTTTATGAATGACAGGCGCTCTCGATCCCGGGATTCGTATCGCCTCTGGTTGCCTCCGGACCGTTCGGCGGCGGCCATCAATCCCATCTGCTCATAGTACCGAATTGTGGGTATTTTGACGGCGGTTGCGCGAGATAGCTCTCCGATCGTTAGCATCTTTTCCTCCAGTTCCTATAGCTATTATGTCGTACGATTTCTTCCTGCAAACGCGTTTAATTGCCGCACTGTGCCGGATCATGAACCATAGGATCGCCCAGATTGTGCTCAATCAAGCAGGGAATGGAGAGGGGACAAAAGCTCGTGAACAGTGCACTTCTAGCGTCGGTTGCGCTCGCCACCTTGGTCATGGCCACACCGTTAGAGGGATCCGATGGCAGGGTTGATCACGCAAACCCGCCACAGATTTTGACGGTGGAGCACGCGGAGGTTCTGATCTCAGACGATGAGGGGGTTAGCGCTGAGGGCTACCTCACGATCTGGAACGGAACCGGCCAGCAGGTAAGTCTGGAATCTATCCGAAGCGATGCATTCGCCAAAATCTCTATCGTGCGAACCGAAATCAGTTCGGACCTATCCAATGTGGGGCCTGTGGAAGGAATCGTCCCGGTGCCGGGGCATGCGGAACTGACGATGCGACCGAACGGCACTCGCCTGCTTCTGGAAGAGCCTGTGGCGCGCCCCGACCCCATGGCTGCCAGCAGCTTTGTTCTGGTCTTCGAAGGTGGACAGGAAATGGTAGTTGCAGCCGATACCTTGCAGTCTCGCCAACAGCTGACGATACATCATCACGGTCAGGGAGATGTTTCCATCGACTGATGGTTGCGTGCACAACGCGTTGGTAAATGGTTCCTTGATTTTCGGATTAAAATTCGTCGATAGTTCGACCTAACTTTAACTTACTGATTTTGCGTCATCTTGAGGCTTATCTTGTATCTGTTTCCCAACACGACGGGGAGACAGTCAATGATACGCTTTGTTCTCAGTGCGTTGGCACTTGGAATTTCTTGTGTAGTGGCTTCGGCCAACGCCTTTCACTTCAATCCGACCCAGCCGACAACTGCACGGAACATGCTCACTTTCGGCGCCACGACAATGCCGGTGGGCTACTACGACTATTGCCGCCGCTATCGCAAAGAGTGCGCTCGCGGACCGGAAGGCACGATGGTCAAGCTCACCGAGCCTCGGTGGCGCGAGATCGTTTCGGTCAACGCCGAGGTCAACACCGCTGTCGCGCCCCTGACCGATATGGAGATCTTCGGAGTCGAGGAGCGGTGGGAATACCCGACGACGGTCGGAGATTGCGAGGACTACGCTCTTCAGAAGCGCAAGCGGCTGAACGAACTGGGCTATCCCCTGGGAGCACTTCTGTTGACTGTCGCCCGTGATGCCAAGGGCGGCGGGCACGCCGTCCTGACTGTGGTGACCGACCTGGGCGATTTCGTCCTCGACAATCTGGAGCAGAAGGTGCTCCTCTGGAAGGACACGGAAATCTACTATCTGAAGCGTCAGTCCGGGGAAGATCTGAATCGCTGGGTCAGCCTGGTGAACGAGGAAGACCTCTTGATCTCTTCAGGCAGGAGCCAGGCGCCCTCCACAGCTGCGGCCAGCGTAAAGAGATAGACAGCTGTTCCCCCGTACAGCATCTCAATCGTGTTGTGCCCGAGACCGATGCATAGCAGGCTGAACAGCGTAGCCAACGCCAGATAGGCGATCGGAGCGACCAACGCAAAACATGCCAAACGCAAAATCATAAAGAGGCGGACCGAAGCAGTTTCAAGCCTGTCCACCTTCACACCGACATGGTCGGCCTTCCACTCAAGCGTGGGTGATTGGGACGTTATCCAGCTCGTAAAGTGATTGCGTTTCGTTCGTCTCAGAACGGACGTGGCTGAAACTGATCCAGTAGACGGCCACGACAAAGGCCGCCAAGAGCCCGCAGATCACCCAATTCATGCGCCGTCTGCGCCGCGCGAGCGTTCTGGATTCTTCGAGGGTAAGGTGTTCCGATCCTTCCGGCATGGGGTGGAGGGTCTTTCTTGTAAACGAAGTTGGGGCCGCTCCTTACCTAATTGATCTAGCCCCCTGTGGCATACTCCACTTGCTGCGGTTCTTTGACGCTCGCGAATTTGTGGGCGGAAACGTCATTTTAACTATGATACGCGAACTCTGGGACGAGCCGCCGGAAAGGGTGGGCGCCGATAAATATGGTTTGAATGATGCTTACGGCCTTCAGGATGGGGGGAATTGCAGCGATTGCGCTCTTCTTGAGCGCATGCGTTTCTACCGTTCTCGACGTTGAAGGTAAGGCGACACGGCCGATCCCCGCCGCCCTTACGGCGGAGATGTCGCGTAAATCGATGTCGCCTTCGGCTCCCATCCTCGTCCGAATCTTCAAGCAGGAAAGCGAGCTGGAGATCTGGAAGCGCGACCGTAGCGGCAAGTTCGCCTTGCTCAAAACCTACCCGATGTGCCGCTGGTCCGGAAAGCTCGGTCCAAAAAAGCAGAACGGCGATCGTCAGGCTCCTGAAGGGTTCTATCATGTCTCTGCCGGGATGCTGAACCCTACTTCCCAATATTACCTGTCCTTCAATCTCGGCTATCCGAACAAGCTGGAAGCGGCCCTCGGCTACACAGGCGAGGCGCTGATGGTTCATGGCGCGTGCTCGTCTTCCGGATGTTTCGCGCTGACCGATGAAGGCGTCGCCGAGATATATGCTGTCGCGCGTGAGGCTCTGAAGGGCGGCCAGGGGTCATTCCAGGTCCAGGCGTTTCCCTTCCGGATGACCCCTCAAAACATGGCGAAGAACCGGAACGATCCGAATTTCGGGTTCTGGTCCGACCTTAAGCAGGGATATGACATCTTCGAGGTCACCCGACGTCAACCAAAAGTGTCCTATTGCGAAGGGCGCTATGTCTTCGACAAGGAGTTCGACGGGGGTGAGCCGCGCGATGTGCTTGCAGCATGTCCTTCTGCGCTGAACGCGCCGGACGCTCTGGTCGCCGCCCGGACGCAGTCCGATCGCTTCACCATGGAAGGGCTTCTTTCCGCCGGCACGGTGCTTTCGGCCCATGCCTACGCCGACGGGGGCATGCATCCGAGTTTCCGCAAGCTGCTCGAGCGTAGCGGCCAATCTGCGTTGGCGAAGCGGACTTCTCTTACGTCTGTTCCGGTTAGCCGCCCGGATGCGGCAATGGCCGATCCGCACTCGCCAGGCGAGTGACCCGCCATGGCCCGGACGCTGCTTGCTCTCCTCCTTCTCTGTTTCGTTAGCCTGCATGCAGCGCTTCCTATGGCCGCAGCCGGCGAGGAGCCGGTCAAACTTGTTTCGGTCCTTGGGAATGACGGGGTTGACACTGGTGATGACGATGGCAGTTCCCCTTCACCTGAAGCTGTCGCGAAATGTCATGACAGCTGCAGCTGGCTTGCCGAATGGCATGTACCCACAATCCGTGAGATACATCTTTCTTCGCCGGACAGACTTGTTCGCACCATTCCTCCCGGGATCATTTCTTTAGTCGTCCCACCGCCCCGATAGCGTCACGAAGAGGCGAGAACGATCGCCGTCGCACAGTTCGGCAGCTTATGTCCGACATGATGCGCTCGATAGGTCGTTGCTCCACACCGGCATCGCTTGCCATGCAGGCGTTGGATCCCGATGACCCTATTGCGAGCGGAACAGTGACCCAAAAAGACATACGAGTAAAATTTTCCCGCCGACAGATCCTGAGTCTGAGCACGGCCGCCGCCGGCGCGCTGGTTCTACCTGCCTGCTCGACGACCGGGAATCAGCCTGCCGAGCCTGAACCGGTCAAGCCAGCGGAAGACCCATCTTACATCTCCATGTACCGGGCCATGCCGGAGGAGGATTTTCCGATTCCGGCCGTCGATCTGTCTAAGGTCGACAAGCGCTTCTACAGACGGCTTGTCGATGATCCGACTGGTGAGCGTCCCGGCACGATCGTCGTGGATACGAGAAACTATTACCTCTATCTCGTCCGTCCGGGTGGCAAAGCGATGCGATATGGCGTTGGTCTAGGCCGCCAAGGGTTCGAATGGTCCGGCGAAGGCGTCATCCAGTGGAAGCAGCGGTGGCCCAAGTGGACGCCTCCGGACGAAATGGTCGCGCGTCAGCCAGAACTGGCGAAGTGGAGTGCTGAAAACGGCGGCCAGCCGCCCGGGCTGAACAATCCGCTTGGTGCGAGGGCGCTCTACATTTTCCAGAACGGCGAAGACACGCTCTATCGACTGCACGGTACACCGGAGTACTGGACCATCGGCAAGGCGGTCTCAAGCGGCTGCGTCCGGTTGATGAACCAGGACATCATTGACCTGTATGGCCGTGTCGCCACGCCGACACCCATCGTCGTTAGAGGCGGAACCCGTTCATTTGTCTAACAGAAGTCGCTTGCCTCTCAAGGGGCTAGAGCTTGCACAACCTCGTCCTCACGAAAGGACCTCGACATGAAACGTCGCAATCTGATCTTCGGCATGGCCGCCACCGGTGTGGTCGCCACCTATCCGGCGCTGCTGTCGGCCCAACCGACGCCCGAAGCGCTGTTGGCGCCCGGTTCTCTTCCAGAGAAGAGCTTCGGACCTGACGATGCACCGGTGACGATCATCGAATACGCATCCCTGACCTGTCCTCATTGCCGTACCTTCCACGTCAATGTGTGGCCGGACCTCAAGAAGAAGTATGTCGACACCGGCCAGGTCCGATTCATCATGCGCGAGTTCCCCTTCGATCCGCGTTCATCCGCCGGCTTCATGCTGGCGCGGTGCGTGAGCGACGACAAATGGTATCCGACGATCGACCTGCTCTACCGGACCCAGGACAACTGGGCTCGCGTGCCTGATGGGACGGAGGCCCTGAAGTCGACCATGGGCATGACAGGAATGAGCACCGCCGACTTCGAAAAATGCCTCCAGGATCAGGCTCTTCTCGAGAAGGTCACGGCCGTTGCCGAAGGCGGCAGATCCTTCGGTGTCGATTCCACGCCGACATTCTTCATCAATGGGCAGATGCAGAAGGGCGCCCTCAGCATCGAACGCTTCAGCGAGATCATCGATCCGCTGGTGGCCGCCGCCAAGCAGTAGAGAGGTTCCGATGACCAACAGTATCAAGAGCTGGAGATGGACAGCCGGCCTTCTCGTCGGCACGACCATCATGTCGCTGTCGTTGCCGCTTGGCTCGATCGCCGTGGCGCAGGACACTAGCGTTGTCGGTCGCGTTAATGGCCAGGACATTACCGCGGACGACCTTGCTATCGCCGAGCAGATGTATTCGCAGCAACTCGGCCAGATGCCAGCGGATGCGAAGCGCTCCCTTCTCGTGGATGCCCTGATCGATCTCCGGATTGTGGCAGAGGCGGCACGCGCAGCGAACGTGCCCGAGCAGGACTCCTACAAAAGGCAGTTGGCGTTCTTTGAGGATCAGACGCTCCGCTCCCTGTTCCTGGAGCAGCGCGTGGCAGAGGTGGTAAGCGATGCAGCAGTCAGGGCTGCCTATGACGAGCAGGCGGCGAAGATTCCGCCCGTCCTCGAACGTCGACTCCGACACATATTGCTTCGCAGCGAGAGCGATGCCCTCGACGTCATCGACGCCCTGAAAGGTGGCAAGACCTTCCAGGAACTCGCGCAGGAACGCTCGGCCGACGAGGTCTCCAAAATCAACGGCGGCGACCTCGGCTTCGTGGCCGAAGGACAGGTCGTCCCCGAGATCGACGTTGCGGCGGCGAAATTGCAGCCCGGAGAGTTCACGCAGACGCCGGTCGCCAGCGCCTTCGGCTTCCACGTCGTCTTGCTCGAGGAAACACGAAACCGCCCGGCGCCGGCGTTCGAAACTGTCGCACCGCAGATTCGGCAAGCCTTGGAAGCAACGGAAGAAAGACGGATCATTGACGAGCTCAAAGCCGGCGCGAAGGTGGAGAAGCTGGTTCCTGACGTAGCCCCTCCCCAAGGAGAGGACGACGGCCATGAGCATTGACGGCGACAATAACGCCTGTGCGCCGCAGTTCGGGGTCGGCAGACGGACGCTCTTGCTTGGCGTGATTGCGTTGCTGGCCACGCCTGGACAAGCACTGGCCCAAGGGGCCAAGCGAAAGTTCACACTCGAGGATCGTTTCCTTCCCCAGCGCGTAGTGTCTCCATATGACTATCCAGCAGGAACGATCGTCGTGGTTCCACGTGACAGGTATCTATACTTGGCCGTGGGAGCTGGACTTGCGCATCGCTACGGTATCGGCGTCGGCAAGGCAGGTCTGGCGTTTACGGGTTCGGCGATCATCGGCCGCAAGGCGAAATGGCCGTCCTGGCGACCTACCGACAACATGATCCGTCGCGATCCCAAAAAATACGCGCGCTATGCGGGTGGCGTGCCCGGTGGGCCGAACAATCCACTAGGCTCGCGGGCGCTCTACCTCTACCGCAACGGCCGGGACACGCTTTACCGCATTCACGGAACGACAGAGCCCTGGACCATCGGCAAGGCCGTCTCGAACGGCTGCATCAGAATGGTGAACGAGCATGTGGAGGATCTCTACGAGCGGGTGCCGGTGGGGGCTCAAGTCGTCGTCGTCTGATGGAAAGACACGTCCTTGTGATCGGGGCCGGACAGGCTGGACTGGCTGCCGGGTACCACCTGCGAGCAGCCGGTGTGCCGTTTGAGATCGTCGACAGCCATCGACGAGTCGGGGACAACTGGCGGACGCGTTATGACTCACTGACGCTCTTCACACCGCGGCAGTTCAGCGCGCTGCCGGGCCTGGATCTTGCGGGCAACCGTGAGCTTTACGCCACCCGGGATGAGTTCGCAGACTATCTCGAAAGGTACGCGACGTGGCTGCGACTGCCGATCCAGCTAGGCCGACACGTGACACGCCTATCAAAAGCTGCCGGAGAGGGTTTTGAGGCAGAGCTGGATGACGGAAGGAAGATTTCGGCCAGCGAAGTGATCGTTGCGACCGGAGCGTTTCAGCGGGCGGTCGTTCCCGAACTCGCCTACCGGTTTGGCGACGGTCTCCTCCAGCTCACCATCGAAACCTATCGCAATCCGAACCAGTTGCCAGATGGCCCGGTCCTGGTCGTTGGGGACGGTGCAAGCGGACGGGATATCGCGTTGGAAGTGCGTGCACTCCAGCCTGTTTTGCTGGCGGCGGGCAGACCGCGAAAGCTCTTTCCGGAACGACTTTGGGGCAAGTCCATTTGGTGGTGGCTCAACCTGCTTGGCGTGCTAAAAGCGCCTCCGGAGTCACGGATCGGCAGCAAGCTCAGACGATCCGACGCGTTTCCTGACCGCAATAGGAGCAATGAGAGTCTCTCCAAGAGAGGTGTAAGGATTCTGCCACGTCTCACCGACGCCAGCGGTCAAATAGCCCGGTTTGCCGATGGCACGTCGGAGGATATCCGAACGGTCATATGGGCCGTCGGCTATCGTGACGATACATCGTGGCTCGATATCGCAGAAGCGAAGGGGTCTGATGGAGCGTTCCTGCATGACGCCGGCATCTCGCCGGTGAAAGGCATCTACTTTGTCGGTCGGCCTTGGCAGCGCAACCGGGCATCGGGGCTGATCATGGGAGCTGGGTCGGATGCCGAGCTCGTTGTGCAGCGATTGTTGTCCGACAGAGCGCGCGTATAGTCCTCAGCACACGCGCGGTGCAAAGACACGCAAGGTCGATGTCACAAGGAAGCCGTTTCCGATTTGGAGGACGGGCTGCTGTTTCGAGCAGGAGCAACAATCGCGGACGACCGTTTGACAGGTGGCAGGCGGATCGAGACCTGAAACCCCTGTTTCCGGTTCTTTAGAAGAATGTCGCCGCCATGGTGGCGCGCGATGGCGCGAGCTATAGACAGGCCAAGGCCGACGCCGCCCGTCTCTCGGTTGCGGGAGTGCTCCAGCCGAAAAAAGGGAACGAAAACCTGAGGAAACGCCGTCTCCGGAATGCCCGGCCCGTCGTCCTCCACGAGGATCGCAACGCCGTCCTTGGATGTCTCCATCGACACGCGCGCCCGCTCTCCATACCGTACGGCATTTTCGACGAGATTGCGGATTGCGCGGCGCAGCGCATCGGGCCGGCAGCGGTACAGCACCCTGGGTCCGCTTGAGAATGTGACATCCAGCCCAAGGTCGAACAGATCGTCGCACAGGCTGCCGAGCAGCGCGGTCAGGTCGACATTGCGCGTGGGCTCGGCCGCCGCTTCCTCGCGTGCGAAGGTCAACGTCGCCTCCGTCATGGTCTGCATCTCGTCCAACGTCGCCAGCATCCGTTCCTGCAGTTCGGGGTCGGTGACGAATTCGGCCCGTAGCCTGAGCGAGGTGATGGGCGTGCGCAGATCGTGGCCTATCGCGGCCAGCATGCGCGTGCGATCGTCCACGAAGCACTGCAGCCGCGACTGCATGATATTGAACGCCTCTGTCATCTGGCGCATGTCGTCCGGACCTTCCGTCGGCAGCGGCGGGACGGCTTCCCCCCTGCCCAGCGCCTCCGCGGCGATCGCCAGCCGCTGGATCGGCCGGGCGATACGACGCGCGGCGAAGATGCCGATCGTGGAGAGAACGAGCGCGGTAATCGCGAGCGAGATCGCCGATTCACGCGTCCAGATGGAATTGGCGATGGGCTTCGAGAAGGCTGTATTGAGCCACGCGCCGCCTTCAAGCTCGACAGCAAGCCCCATGCCGTTTATGTCGTCCAGCGCCACAAACCTCGCCGGCCGCGAAAGGGGCCAGGCCGCGGAGGACAGATCGGTCCAGGCTTGGTCCATGGGCGATGCGGCCGGACCGGACGGTGTATCGGCCGCATAGATCTTCGGCACTTTCAGCACTGACGTGATCGGTGTATCCCATTTTGCGTATTTGGTGAGGCCCGGCAGCGGTGCGGCGAGCTGGGCCCGGGCCATCTGCTGCCATTCCTGCACGTCGGCTGGGCCGTCGCCTGAAAGCCAGAACCGCGTATTGGCCGTGTCGCTGGCACGCAATACGTCCGCCGTGAGTTCGGCGGGCGTAGCCTCGACAAGCTTGGCGATAGAGGCGGCTCGGCTGAGGAACTCGCTCTTGGCGGCGGCGCGCAGAACTTGGCCACGTTCCTCCCACGAGACGATCAATCCGATCGTCTGCGAGACGGCAAGCGCCAGCAGGATCAGGACGATGAACTGCGCAGCCAGGCTCTGCCGCCACAGCTTCATCATGGCGTATCGACCGTCGCATTGAAGCTGTAGCCGCCGCCCCGATGGGTTTTGATCAGCATCGGATTGCGGGAATCGAGCTCGATCTTCTTGCGCAGACGGCTGACCTGGTTGTCGATGCTCCGGTCGAAAAGCTCGGCGCCCCGTCCTGAGGTGAGGTCCAGCAACTGGTCGCGCGTGAGCACCAAGCCGGCATGGTCGATGAAGGCCAGCAGGAGCCGGTATTCGGCGGTCGAGAGCGGCACCGCGACCTCGTCCTCGCCCACCAGCTCCCTTCGGCCCGCGTCGAACACCCATCGGTCGAACCTGACGGTCCGCACCTTGAACGCCGCCTGACGCGGCGGCAGGCTGTTGACTCGGCGAAGCACGGCCTTGATGCGCGCCAGGAGTTCGCGCGGGTTGAACGGCTTGGTCACATAGTCGTCCGCGCCCAGTTCCAGGCCGATAATGCGGTCGGTCTCATCGCTCATGGCGGTCAGCAGAATGATGGGAATTTCTCCCTCACCGCGCAGCCGGCGGCATATGGCGAGACCGTCTTCGCCGGGCATCATCACGTCGAGCACGATCAGATCGGGCGCGCTCCTGTCCAGCATGCGGCGCAACGCGCCGCCACTCTCGGCCAGGCTGATGCGATAGCCATGTTGGGCAAGGTATTTGCCTACGAGATCGCGGATATCGCGGTGATCGTCGACGACGAAAATGTGCGGCGAACTTGCATTTTTAGCGGTCACACCCGGACGATACCGGGCAAGCGACGCGCGTCCAAAATCAAAATTGTATCAAAATATGTCGAGCGCCGGTTCTGGGATAAACCGCGACGTTATAGAGCCTCGACTGACAAAGAGCAGCGACACACCCGCTCCATCATCGCCTCTGACAGACACAGGAAGATGAGGCGCGTCCGCATGCAGGCCCAAGATCGATCCCTCCCCCAGGCTTCGCTTTCCGTATTCGACGCGGTCATCATCATGGTCGGCCTCGTCGTCGGCATCGGCATCTTCCGGACGCCATCGCTCGTCGCAGCCAACGTCGACAGCGAAATGGCGTTCATAGGCGTGTGGGTGCTGGGGGGCTTCATCACGCTGATCGGCGCGCTCTGCTACGCGGAGCTGTCGGCGGCGAATCCCAATGCCGGTGGCGAGTACCATTTTCTGTCGCGAGCCTATGGCAAGCCGGTCGCCGTGCTGTTCGGCTGGGCCCGCGGCTCGGTCATCCAGACCGGCGCGATCGCCGGCGTAGCCTTCGTGCTGGGCGACTATGCGGCGCAACTCCTGCCGCTCGGGCCATATGGGCCGGCGCTCTACGCCGCTGCCGCGATCATCCTGTTCACCGGCGTCAATGTTGTCGGCACCTTGCAGAGCAAGACGCTGCAGGCCGCGGTCACCTTCGTGGAGATCGGAGCGGTCGCCGCGATCATCGGCTTCGGTCTGTTCGGGACCGCCGGAACGGCTCCCGTCATCGAAGCGCCGGCCGCCGGATCGGCAGCGCTCGGCATGGCCATGATTTTCGTGCTGTTGACCTATGGCGGCTGGAACGAGACTGCATACCTCTCCGGCGAACTCAAGGACGCGCCGCGCAATGTCGCCAAGGTGCTGGTCATGGGCACGGTGATCCTGACCGCGCTCTACGTGCTGACCAATGTCGCGTTGCTTTCCATCCTCGGACTTGACGGCCTGCGCTCCTCCCAGGCGGTCGCCGCCGACATGATGGCTCTGGTCGCCGGTCCGGCGGGCGCCGTCATCGTCAGTATCGCCATCATCGTGGCCGCGGTGTCGACGCTGAACGCGACGATCTTTACAGGCGGCCGCGTGTACTTCGCACTAGCCCGCGACCTCACGCTGCTGCCGCAGGTGGGGGAATGGGACGAGCGCGGGCGCAATCCCGCCAATGGCCTGATCGCCCAGGGCATCGTGGCCCTCGTGCTGGTCGTCATAGGGGCGGCCACCCGTGACGGCTTCCAGGCCATGGTCGACTATACCGCGCCCGTGTTCTGGGGATTCATGCTGCTCACGGGGCTGGCCCTCATCGTGCTGAGGCTGCGCGAGCCGGATCGCGTGCTTCCCTTCAGGGTGCCGCTCTACCCTGTCACGCCGATCCTCTTCTGCGTCACCTGCGTCTACATGCTGCATGCCAGCATCGCCTATACCGGCACCTCGTCGCTGATCGGCATAGCCGTGCTGGCGGCCGGCGTCCCGCTCCTGCTTTTCCGCCGAAACGGCGATGCAACCGCCGAGAAGCAGCCACGCGCTGCCGCTGCCGCCGCCGGGCGTGGCGACTAAAGCCCAAAGCCTTCGAAACTGGAGAAAACCCCATGTCCTACTTCCGTAAACTCACCCTGGCCTGCGCAGTCTCCGTATTCACCTTGACCGGCGTCTTGGCACAGACGGCGACCCCGGACGCCCAGCAATCGGCGCCCTATACGCCGACCGTCGGCCAGGAAGGCAAGGACGTCGTCTGGGTGCCAAGCCCCCAAGCCCTGGTTGACGAGATGATGAAGATGGCCAGCGTCACAAGCGAGGACTACGTCGTCGATCTCGGCTCCGGCGACGGCCGCACGGTCATCACCGCCGCGAAGCTCGGCGCCCGCGCCCACGGCATCGAATACAATCCCGATCTGGTTGAGCTGTCGAAGCGCAATGCCCAGGAAGCAGGGATCGGCGATCGCGCCACCTTCGTGCAGGCCGACATCTTCGAATCCGACTTTTCCGATGCGACGGTCGTCACCCTGTTCCTCCTGTCGGAGCTCAATCTCAGGCTGCGGCCGATCCTGCTCGATATGGAACCCGGCACGCGCGTGGTCTCCAACACATTCGACATGGGCGACTGGCAGCCCGACAGGCAGGTCGAGGCCAGTAACCAATGCACGAGCTACTGCAATGCCTACATGTGGACCATACCCGCCAAGGTCCAAGGGACGTGGGGGATCGGTGAAGGCGAGTTGGAGTTGACCCAGACCTATCAGATGCTGAGCGGCACGCTGACACAGAATGGCCAGACCACAACGATCAGCGACGCCAGGATGACCGGCCGCACCATTACTTTCACCGCCGGCGAAAGCCGTTATACAGGAGAGGTGCAGGCGGACGGCATCATCAGCGGAACGATCGAGGGTGGCTCGAACTGGACCGCCAACCGCTCGGCGGGATGATGCGCATGCGATCGATTTGAACCCTTTGATTCAAGAACATCAGGCTTCCGGCGGCTTATGCTGCCGGAAGCCTGATGCGCAACGGTAACGACGGAGGGCATCGTCTGACTTCCCGGTGCAAAGCAACCATAGCTATGACGGAAAAATCACCAGGTTGCCAAGATAGCGACCTATGGGATGGGGTCATCTGCGCCTCAGGAGCCGCCCAAGCGGTGCTACTATTGCTGGCTTGAAATGGGCGTGTTCGACCACCTGTTCGAGGCGGTTGCTGCTGATCTCGACCTCGACGCCACCGTCAGGATTTGCTTACGGATGAGATCTGTTTGGACATCTCTAGCGGCATTGAAGTCAGCGGTTGATGTCTCTCCGGACCAACCCGCGCATGCGAAATCCGATAGACTGAAGCTGGGGGTAAATTCCAAATGACGGTCCCGAGCAAACGGGCTTCTAGACCCAGCTTTTCAAGCATGGCGCGGGCGACCGGACACCGAGCGCCATAGGTGAATTGGTAGAGATTTCCGCCGGGCGCGAGCCTGCCCGCCACATCCTTGAGAATCCTGAACACCGTGCGGGAGGGCATCGACAGGAGAGGTAACCCGCTGATGACAGCGCCAAATTTGACACCTTTGGCTACGCCAGCCGCAGACAAGCGGGCCGCACTGCCTTGCACGATTCGAACCCTTGGGAAGCACGCCGATAGCAGCGCGGCAAATCTCTCATCCAGCTCGACCAGGGTCAGTTGCTCTCCGGCCAAGCCGCGTTTGAGAAGAGCTTCGGTGAAAACGCCGGTTCCCGGTCCGAGTTCGAGAACGGACCCCGTGGTTTGGTCGATCGCCTTTGTCATCAAACGAGTCAGCGACGTTCCTGAAGGGAGGACGGCTCCCACCATCAAGGGGTTGGCGACCCACTGGCGGAGGAACATAAAGTGCTGCTGTCCCTGAAACATCTATCGGCGACTTCTCTCGCAAAGCGACACGTGACATTCTGCCGGTTGCTGCTTGTCTTCGCCTGCGACAGTGAGCGCGCCGCCGCGCGGTGCTTTTTCCAGCGGTGTCGAAATTGCGACGAAGATTGCCGGTCGGACAGGCCAAAGATTCGCAGCTAAAATGCTCATTTCTGGCGGACCACGTTGATTGCATCAGCAAGGGGCTCCTTTCCGACGGCTCCTTCGATAATCTGATCTCCCACGACGAAAGACGGCGTGCCTGTCAGGCCGAGCCGCTGCGCCAGAGCCAGGTTTGCAGCGACGATCGCCTCGACTGCCGGTGTGACCATCTCTTCCGAGAGCTTCTTTCGGTCGAGTCCCATGTTTTCGGAGAGATCCAAGGCTCGATTGGCGTTTATTTGTCCTTGCATCTCCATCAGTCTGATATGGAAATCACGAGCGGCTGCGTCGCCGGCAAGGCGCTTGACGGACAGAGCTACTTTCGCGGCTTCGACCGAACCCGGCCCGAGAATGGGGAATTCCTTTAAGACTACTCGTAGGTTGGGATCTTCGGCGACAAGTGCCTTGACGTCGGGTGCCGCCCGTTTGCAGTAGCCGCAGTTGAAGTCGAAAAATTCGACCAGAGTGGCATCCCCGACTGGATTTCCCAAGATCACATCGTCGCTCGATCGGAGCAGAGCATCAGTCTCGGCCAGTATCGCTTGTGATCTGGCCTGGGCCTCAGCTACTTGATTCCGCCTTTCAAGCTCCGTCAGAGCTTCCTCAATGATTTCGGGGTTCTGAATGATGTACTCACGGACGATCTTTTCGACCTCTGCGCGATCGACCGATTGAGCTAATGCTGGCGAGAGCGTTGTCAGCAGAGCGATGGCATAACACCCTAACTGGCCTAATCGCGCAGTCGTCATTGTTCCGCTCCCCAAAGGGTTAGTCGAACAGTCGGCCGAGAAACGAACCGTGCCTTCGACCGTGATGTCCGCCGTGACGATCGTGGTCGCTATTGTCGCGGCGGTGGTCTTCGCGGCACTCACTCGGGGCATCGCGTGGGGACGCTTGTGAGCGTCCGCGGCCAGCCTGACCTTGTGCGTATCGGGTATCTTCGGCAGCGCTCCGTTCGATTATCTTGTCGAGTTCGCCTCGATCCAGCCACACGCCGCGGCATTTCGGGCAATAATCAATTTCGATGCCCTGCCGCTCGCTCATGACGAGGTCGACCTTGCAATGTGGGCAAAGAGCGCCCGCGGCTCCGTCGTTTGATCCCTGCGAAGTTAGCAGCATCTCTGATCTCCTGGCATATTGAGGCTCGCTGTTGCCACCGTTCGCAGCAACGTAGGACCTCCAGCAGGTTGAGGTTCAAGTGTGCAAATGTCGCAACATCCAGTTTGAGAACGATGCCATCTAAACTATGGGTGTATGCAAAAGTCGCTCGGACTGGTCATATCAAATGGGCGCCAGATGTTTGATTAGGATCATTGTTCCCAAGCTACAAAGTGCAACACCTGCGATCAGCTCGGCCAGCTTCCCAAGGCGGTTGCCAACCAGCCTCCCGACCAATATGCCGCCCGAAGACATCACAAAGGTAGCGAGCCCGATCGCGGTTGCGACGATGACGATGTTGACCTGAAGGAAAGCTAGGGAGACACCCACCGCCATTGCGTCGATGCTGGTTCCGATTGCCGTCGCGATCAGGGTGGCGAGTGACCTCCCCCTGGGTGTTGCGTCCGTTGAACCCCAAAAGGCGGTCCAGAGCATGTGAACTCCGACGCCCATGAGGAGAGCGAAGGCGACCCAGTGATCTACGGCCTGTAAAAGGCGACTGGCTGCTATACCAGCGATCCAGCCGATGAGAGGAGTGATCGCCTCGACAATCCCAAAGATCAAACCAGTCCGTATTGCGTCTCTGAAATCCGGCCTGTCGATGGCTGCTCCTCTCCCGACAGAGACTGCGAAGGCGTCGACAGACATGCTCATCGCGAGCACAGCGATGGAAAGTGGGGACATTGAAAGCGGTTCCGACGGACATTCGACCGGGCGCCAGATCCTGTTCGTCCGCATAGGAACAGGCTGCACCACGGTCTTGTCGGGCCGTTGAACCGGCTGACCGCGCCATGCGCAGAAGCGCAAGCCTGTTGACGCGGTCCCGCGCGAGCGCGGTGACTACTCCCCGATTGGTCGAGAGGTAGGCGTGAGAGTCAAAAAAGTCAAATCAATTCAGTTAGATGAGCACTTGATACTCATTTGCATCTAGCTCGCGGCTAGCCGCCATCCCGAATGCTCAGATGTTAGGTCTAGAAGGGTAGTTGCCAGCCGGAGATCACGGCTGCCTGACGCAGTTCTTCAAGCACTTCAATGCCGACAATGGCAGCAAGGAACCACGCAACTTCAGTCAAAGAGCGAACGAATGCGCGGGGATGAACAACGACCGTGTCTTCACTTTCCGGCAATTCGAGGCGAGGGAAGAAGCGAGGAACCCTAGCCATGTACAATAGGTAGTCTGACCCAAAGAGGGAAAGCAACCGCCGTTCTTCATTTATGATGACAGGGCGATAGTAAATAAGAAATACGATGGCACTTATGGCCATCAACACAATATTCTGTGCCGCAAGACATACCCCAACGAGACCGAGGAATGAGAAAAAGTAGAGCGGATTCCGGCAAAGTGAATACGGCCCGCTTTGACACAAATCCAGATCCTTCCGCCCCCCGATATAAAGGGTACACCACAGCCTTCCAAGAACCGCTGCAAAGACCAGAAAAAACCCAGAAAACTCGACCAGGCTGTAGCCAAGCGTTTCAAAGCCCTCAGGCTGGGTTGCGACAAGCATCGCAAGCCACGCCGGAGCCAATAGCCAGGTTACAAGCGTTCTTTTTCGCTCGATTGGTGACTTTGAATGCACGGACCTCAGCAACGTCCTAACTCCACCCACCGCCAAATGTGCGATAAAAAATGTGCGAACCGATTTGGGTCATACGCTCCATGGAACGAGCCCAGCGCGGGCTGACATAGGTCGCGTTGTAGTGCGTCGATGAAGCGACTTCGGGCAAGAAGATCTTCCCTCCTGTGACAGCCATGGCTACATCCTTGGCGAGACGATAGGCCCGTCGATCCGTGATGACATCCGGAATGCCGTCGCAAGCAAAGGAAAACTGGCATTTGTTGATCCAGTTGTCATTCTGATAGACGACGTCGCAGACGGCTGCCGGATAAGCAGGATTGCGGACCCGGTTGAGAATGACTTGCGCAACTGCGGCCTGACCTCGTACTTCTTCGCCCCTGGCCTCGAAATAAATTGCAGTCGCAAGGCACTTTTGTTCAGCGGCAGAAAAAACTGATTCTGGCAGGGGCTCCTTCATCCAATCGTGATCACCTTCCGTGGTAGGCGGAACGAAGCGACCGGCTGCCTGATCTGAGCCGAGCAATGCGGCGAAGGCATTTGAAGGCGCATGGAATTCATCTTTCGGAGCGTAGGCTGTGGCAAGGATGTCGGCCCCATCGTTGGTGACCAGGTCTGCGAGCGCCGTCGGCACCCCGACAAGACGGTCGTCCGCCGGACTATGAAAAGTTGACTGGCCCGCGAGCATTTCGGGATCAGGCTTATTTGAAAAGCCCCGCAGAAGATACGAAGCGTCTGTTCCTGACGAGAATATCCATGAAGCCAGCGCTTGCTGGCCAACGGGCGAACCAGATCCGGTCCTCGATGCGACACTGACGAGTCGCGGCTTCTTCGCTTCTTCCACAACTCTCTGAGACGGCGGGGCGAGTTCTCGGTCGCCACGCAAACTCAGGCGCTTGCCTCCGAGAACGAGATCCATATTTCCGCCTTGGCCTGGAATTACGACGTTAGGGAGTCGGAGCTCCTGTAAGTGAGAGCAGTCGTCGGCTCGCTCAACATACGCTGCCCAGCGATTTGGCTCGGGGCTTATGCCTAGCTCGGATTTGGTACCCTGAATTCCTGTGGGTGACGCAAATCCGAACACGAACCAGCTTGCACCGAGGATTGCGAGCACGCGCCGGTGACCGTTCGATGATCGTCGCTCGAAAGCGACTTTCCGTTTGGGTCGCAAAATCTCATTCTCCGGATGCCCCACGCAGAAGGAGAATCGATTGTTAACCTTGATGGAAAGTTAACACTACTGCGACTGCGCGTCGCAATGTCACGGTACGCTCAGTCAACCCCTTGAACCTCATGTAGCTTGAGCATCTAGACCGACTCCAAAAGCTGTCTGAGATTGAAATCGACAAAGGAAGGAAGACCGGCGTGGCGATCGATGTCTCAGCGATCGGGCTTTTCACAGCGATTGTGGCTGGCGCCATATCATTCGTTTCCCCATGCGTCCTCCCTCTGGTCCCGGGCTATCTCTCGTTCGTATCCAGCGGCGTCGATCCTTCATCGAGGCGAGTTGCGGATCGGATCAGGATCGTTTGGTCAGCGCTCTTCTTCATAGCCGGGTTCTCCACTGTTTTCGTAATGCTTGGGCTCGGCGCGCAGGCGTTCGGCGGCATCCTCCTGCGCTACAGCGTCGAGGCAAATATCCTCGGAGGAGCTTTGCTGATCTGCTTCGGACTTGTCATGACCGGCCTGATCAGGATGCCTATGCTCCTTAGAGATTTCAGGCTGCCAGGTCCGAAGACCGTATCGGGGCCGGCGGGCGCCTACACGCTTGGCCTCACCTTTGCTTTTGGTTGGACACCCTGCATCGGTCCGGTTCTTGGCTCCATTCTCACGCTCACCGCGGTATCGGCTGGCAGCGGCGCAATTCTCCTGGCAGCTTACAGTCTTGGACTCGGGATTCCGTTCCTGATCGTTGCTGTCGCATTCAGCGGCATCGCTGCCGGCTTCAAGCGCTTGCGCTATGCTGGCCACATTCTCAATATCATCGCCGGCGCCATCATGATCGCCATGGGGCTGCTGATGATGACCGGGCGTCTCACGCTGATCGCGTTCTGGCTGCTCGAGCGCTTTCCTGGCCTTGGCTATATCGGCTAGACTGGTGGCAAGCGGTCTGAACAGAACCCGGCTTAGCTCGATATCGAACGGAAGGTTGTACGAAAACCGGGGTCATCGGTTCGTCGTTGCCGTCCTGATCGGCGGGTTGAGTGGTTTGGGGTTTGCTCCCTATTTCGCGTTTCCGCTCGCATATCTTGGCCTGTGCGCGCTGGCATTTCTAATCCGTCAAAGTCGCGATGTCTTTGCAGCCTTTCTGGTGGGGTGGGCTTTTGGGTTGGGTCAATTCATCGTTGGCCTGAGCTGGATAACCGAGAGCTTTGCCGTCGAGGCCGAAAGATTTGGTTTGCTAGCTTGGCCGGCGGTGGGTGCTCTTTCCGCTTTTCTGGCCGTCTTCCCTGCGATCGCCGGCATGGCCGCTCGATATCTTGGCGGGCAAGGCCTAGGAGCCCTCGTCATCTTTCCCGCAACCTGGTCCGCGGCGGAGATGGGTCGCGGTGTGATTCTGACAGGATTTCCCTGGAACCTCATTGGTTATGTTTGGGGTTTCAGCGATGAGGTCCTCCAAACCGTCTCCGTCGTAGGCATCTATGGCCTCGGGCTGATCACCGTTCTCGTGGCAGCGATGCCGATCCTGATCATTGAGAAATTCCGGTTGGGCGGTTTGCGCACCGCGCTTGTTCTCATCCTGACGCCCCTGATCGCTTTTGCCATTTTATGGGTCGGCGGCGGATGGCGACTCAACGCCGGCGACGTGGAGGCGAATGGAGAGCGCGTGCGGATCGTCCAGCCGAACATTTCTCAGAACCAGAAATGGGAGCCGAGCCAAGCAAGGGGAATTCTCGACAAACTTCTTTCCCTCAGCACGTCCGGTGAACGACCTCGACCGCCCTATGTGGTCTGGCCCGAGACGGCGTATCCTCTTCTGTTTGAAACAGATCGCGAAATCCCTCTCGCACTTCTTGCCAGCATACCACCGGGTGGCCTGCTTATCCTTGGGGCCGTGAGGGAAGCTCCTGGACGGGGACCCGGGGACCCGGCCCTGTTGAACAGCGTCCTCGCGCTTAATGACAAAGGACGCGTAGTTGCAGACTACGACAAGGTTCGATTGGTTCCGTTTGGGGAGTTCACGCCTTTCAAAAGTGTTCTTGGCGCTATGAAGATGACCATCGGCGATATCGACTACAGTCCCGGAACGAGCGATGCGGCCGTCCAACTGGTCGGGTTGCCCGCCGCGCGGGTCTTGATCTGCTATGAGGCTATATTCCCACACGCGGGGAATGGTGACGCACGGTGGATCCTGAACATCACGAATGACGCATGGTTCGGACTGTCCGCTGGCCCCTACCAGCATTTTCTTGCCGCACGGGCTAGAGCGATCGAGGCGGGTCTGCCACTCATCCGTGCTGCCAACAGTGGTATCAGTGCGATCGTCGACAGCTATGGCCGGGTGATCGACATGCTCCCCTTGAATGTCAGTGGAGTGATTGATGGTCCCTTGCCCGCAACAGCAGCATCCGAACCGATCTTTAGGCAGCTTGGTAACTTGCCAGTCGCGGTCACCATCGCGCTACTTGCCGCCGCCGGCACGGTCATCCGATGGAGGGCACGGAAACCGAAGGGCTTCCTTGGCCCCTAGTGGACGGAGCTGACCAGCGGCGTGTCACCGTCTCGTATCGAAACCCATCGACCGGTATGATCGATCGCTTGTCGCTTCAGATAGATGTATCCTGTTTCGTCCCAGTTCAAAACCGTGTCCGTGAGATTGTCGAGAACAATGTCGCCAACGTCAGTTCGAACGGTGAGCACCGCGTGACCTTCGCCGTTCGGCCGACGCAAGACCGTGAGCAGTAGATTGGATGCAGACACGCCCTCTTGCAGCAGTGTCTTTCTTTTCGCCAGGGCATAGTCTTCGCAGTCGCCTGCATCGACCGGATAGGTCCAATACTCCTCCTTGCCATACAGCTCGAGGTCGCTCTTGGGCTTTACGGCTTCGTTTATCGAGATCGTGAGCTGCTCCAGGCGCTGCAGGAGTTCATCCGACATCGTCAGCGGCGTTAACACGCGCGACCGGGTAGAGCACTCAGACGGCAGTCGCTTGCAGAGCTCGTAGTGGCCAATCGGCTGAGATGTCAAACTACCTGTGATCATCGCCGAAGTATGGGCCTGCACGGGAACGCCCCACACCGCGGCCGTTGTCACGACCAGCAGAGCTGCAAGTGTCTGCATCAGGATACGCATCGGCTGCACCCACCCCCGGCAATTGTCGCTTGTTACTAAAATCTTAATGCCCTTGTGGGTCAACGTCTATGGCAGGGCCGCAACACCTACGCGACGACGTGAGTCCGTCACCGCTTACCCGGCCGGATTTTCACCGCTTCGCTGGAGGGATTGGTGATGCGCGGTTGCCTAAGGAAAGACCGCGGCAGCGATGTGTTGAAAGATCAAGGCCAATTGATGAGAACAAAGTCGCCGGCTTGGATATCGTGGGTGCTGCGCGGCTTTTGCCGAGCTTCGGCGAGTTCCAACAATAGTCTTCGCTGGTATCGACATGAGCCGCCCTTGCCACCACAGAAAGGACATCTGAGATGTCGGTCTATCATCCGCCGAAGATCCCGCCCTCAGAAATCACTCCTCGCGTGGCCTATCTGCGTCGGCGTGAATTCCTGGCGGGAGCTGCAGGCGCCGGGCTCGCTGTTGCCGGTGTTGGCAGCACATTCGCAGGAACGCTTGATGCGGCGAAAGGCAGCTACGTTGTCGATGAGCCGTCTACGCCGTTCAAGGACGTTACAACCTACAACAATTTTTATGAGTTTGGCCTCGGCAAGGAAGACCCGGCAAGGTTGTCGGGCAATTTCAAGCCTCGACCCTGGACTGTTACGGTCGACGGCATGGCCGGCAAGCCGGGCACCTTCGACATCGACCGACTGGTGCGGGAGTTTCCGCTGGAGGAACGCATTTATCGGATGCGTTGCGTCGAGGCCTGGTCCATGGTTATCCCGTGGGTTGGCTTTCCACTGGCAGCCCTGATCGACAAGGTCGAGCCGCTAGGTATTGCCACACATATCGCCTTCGAGACAGTGGTGCGTCCTGAGGAAATGCCGGGTCAGTCCGGCTTCTTCCAATCGCTGCCTTGGCCCTATGTCGAAGGGCTGCGTCTGGATGAAGCCCGTCATCCGCTGACGCTGCTCGCAGTTGGCCTATATGGGGAAACCTTGCCAAACCAGAATGGCGCACCGATCCGTTTGGTGGTGCCGTGGAAGTATGGCTTCAAGGGTATAAAGTCGATCGTGCGCCTCACGTTGACCGACAAGCAGCCACTCAATACATGGCAGGTCGCTAACCCGCGGGAATACGGCTTCTACGCGAACGTCAACCCGGAAGTCGATCATCCACGCTGGAGCCAAGCGACCGAGCGCCGCATCGGCGAAGGTGGTTTCTTCGGTGGCGGCCGCCGACCGACCCTGCCTTTCAACGGCTACGGCGAGGAGGTTGCTGGGCTCTATGCAGGCATGGATCTGCGGGCGAGTTTTTGATGACAATGTCACCTACCATGGGCGGAAGCTGGCGGCCGGCCTCGGTCTGGGCGATCTATTTCCTGGGCCTCGCTCCGGCCGCCGCAGCGTTCTATCTCGGAGCCACTGAGAATCTCGGCGCCGACCCGGTCAAGACATTCGAACGCTTCTTGGGCCTCTGGGCGATCCGCTTTCTGCTTCTGACGCTCGCCGTCACGCCGATTCGCGATGTACTCGGCTGGAACTTGCTTCGCTATCGCCGGGCGCTCGGCTTGTTGACCTTTTACTACGTGCTGATGCACTTCGCCGTCTACGCTATTCTCGACCAGGCGCTGATCCTTTCCGCTATCGGTGCTGACGTCGTGAGGCGACCTTTCATCATGTTGGGAATGGCTGGCCTGATCATGCTGCTGCCATTGGCACTGACATCGAACAATCGTTCAATCCGGCGCCTTGGCGGCAAATGGAGATCGCTGCATCGCCTTGTCTATATCATTGCCGTTTGCGGCACGCTGCACTACGCGCTTGCGACCAAGGTTCTTTCCGGCGAGCAATATGTCTATATCGGTCTGATCTTGCTACTACTTGGCTATCGAATCTGCAGGCCGATCCTTGTACAAAGACGAAGAGCTGCCGGGCGGTCCGCCATGACGCTTAGGGCTCGTTGACCCTTGTTTGAAGGTTGAGTCGTGCCATTCTGCGGAAGTAGGACGCCCTGGTCGAACGTCTTCCCGAGCGAGGCGGTTGTCCCTGACGGAACGGTCGTGACCGCAGGCAGGTCTCCTGATTGCCGTAGGCAGGTCACGGCGCAACGCTGGGTCACAAACCAGCCCGGCCGACATTATCGACGTTTCCGAATTCCTGATAGCAAGTCCGGTCCATCTCCATAGTGGATGCGCCCCGGCTTCGTGAAATTTCGTCGCACGACATTCAACTTTCCACAGGAAGCTGCAGACTGGCCATTGAAGCTCAAGTGGCTAGAGCGACGAAGCTATCCTTCTCCAACGTGGCGGAGGATGACAGTGAAGCGATCCGGAAACGTCTCTCGAATTCTCCTCGCTTTCGCATGTGTGATTTTGGCTTTCTCGATCGATCAGCTGTCGAAGTTCGCAATTGTTAATATAGTCATGCAACCGCCAAAGCCGATATATGTAACAAGCTTTTTGAATATAGTCTTGTCTTATAATACGGGAATCAGCTTTGGGATAATGTCAAACTATTTTGAGGGTTCCCCCATGGCGTTGTCATTTTTGACGTCGGTAGTGGTCGGCTTTTTGTTTGTATGGATGCTGTATATTAAGAACTATGTTCATGCGATGGCGCTGGGGCTGATGGCGGGAGGTGCGAGCGGCAACATCTACGACCGAATGCGGCAAGGCGCGGTTACTGATTTCATCGACCTTCATTTGGGCAGTTGGCATTGGCCAACGTTCAATACCGCCGATATCGCGATTGTCGTTGGCGCGGCTATTTTGATCGCAGATTCCCTACGCTCGGCACCGGCGCAACCTGCTAGATAGCCGTTACGTAAAGTGATCTGCATGACACGCTTGTTAAGTTGCTCATGCCGCGTGTGTGATCGGTCGGATGGAACGCTTGTTCATTTCGACCCTCGTGCCGCGCACTGTCTCATACACACACCTATCGCTTGCGCATCGTCACCATCGAACATCAGCTCCACCCCGCTGCGCATGAAGGCCTCGAGGACTAGCTCTTCGGAACCGCGGTTCAGGGCGTGGCGATGGCACTCGAAGTCCTTGATCGTACTGCGCGACACACCCGCAGCCGTCGCTAGTCGCTCTTGCGACCAGTTTAGGAGGCCACGTGCTGCACGGCATTGCTCAGGAAAGAGCGCCATCTGTCCACGGCTCTGTCGTTACCGAATTGCAGAGTCAACCATAATGGGCGACATTGGACAACATCGCAGCAAACCCTGAAAGGTTCTAGCTTCGCGTGCCAGCAAGCGTGTCCCTCATATGGCTGGTCGTATTGCCCTTCGCGACCGGCCTCGTCGCGCTGACTCTGCGTGCCAACGCACGCAACGCAGAGGCTTGGCTTGCGGGGGCGATGTCGCTCGGCCTGTTTTTTCTGGTGGCGTCCCGATACCCTGCCGTCGCTGCCGGCGGTGTGCTCCGCCACGACATCGCCTGGGCGCCGGAACTCGGCCTGAACCTGACATTCAGGCTGGACGGCTTTGCTTGGCTATTCGCGATGCTGATCACCGGCATCGGCTTCCTCGTGGTGGTCTATACCCGCTACTACATGTCGCCCGACGATCCGGTGCCGCGCTTCTATGCGTTCTTTCTCGCCTTCATGGGTTCCATGCTCGGCGTGGTCACCTCCGGCAACCTGATCCAGCTCGTCGTCTTCTGGGAGCTGACGAGCATCTTTTCCTTCCTCCTGATCGGCTACTGGTATCACAATGCCGCTGCGCGCGACGGCGCTCGCATGGCGCTGACGATGACGGGCCTCGGCGGCCTTGCGCTCCTGGCAGGCGTGTTGCTGATCGGCCGGGTGGTGGGCAGCTACGACCTCGATGCCGTTTTGGCGTCCGGGAATCTACTGCGCGACAGCGACCTCTATTTGACGATCCTCGTTCTCGTCCTGCTCGGCGCGTTCACCAAGAGTGCGCAGTTCCCGTTCCACTTTTGGCTGCCCAACGCCATGGCGGCCCCGACCCCGGTTTCGGCCTACCTGCATTCGGCGACAATGGTGAAGGCCGGCGTGTTTCTCATGGTGCGCCTGTGGCCAGTGCTCGCCGGCACATATGAATGGTTTTGGATCGTCGGCTTCGCCGGAATGGCGACGCTGCTTCTCGGCGCATTCCTCGCTATCTTCCAGCAGGATATCAAGGGCCTGCTTGCCTACTCCACGATCAGCCATCTGGGGTTGATCACGCTGCTTCTCAGTCTTGGCAGTCCGCTGGGCGCTGTGGCGGCCATTTTCCATATGATGAACCATGCGACCTTCAAGGCCTCGCTCTTCATGGCCGCAGGCATCATAGATCACGAGGCAGGCACCCGCGATATGCGCCGCCTCGGCGGACTTTTCTCCTTCATGCCGATCACGGCGACGCTGGCCATGGTAGCAAGCGCCGCCATGGCCGGCGTGCCCCTGCTCAACGGTTTTCTCTCGAAGGAAATGTTCTTCGCAGAAGCCATCGAGCATCACGCCGATTCAATCCTCGATGAAGTGGCGCCCTACATTGCAGTTCTGGCAAGCGCTTTCGCAGTTACCTATTCGATCCGCTTCATCCACGGCGTCTTCTTTGGAACAAAGCCGGCGAGCCTTTCCCGAGAGCCGCATGAGCCCCCATTCTTCATGCGGCTGCCTGTTTTGCTGCTCGTCATGATATGTCTTGTCGTAGGTATCCTGCCTGGACCGACTGTAGGACCCTATCTTCACAGCGCCGTGATTTCGGTGCTCGGGGATGCGACGCCGGTCTACAGTCTTGCAATCTGGCATGGCTTCACCGTGCCACTCCTCATGAGCGTCATCGCGCTGGTCGCCGGTGCCGTTCTCTACTTTTTCCTGCGCACGTATCTTTCGGCCAGCGAGGAAGGTCCGCCCTACATTCGCCGACTCAAGGGACAGCGCATCTTCGAGCGCGTGATGGTCTCGGTCGCGTGGCGCTGGGCCCGCCAGCTGGAGGTCTGGCTTGGCACGCGCCGCCTGCAGCCGCAGTTGCGGCTTCTGGTTGCAGTCGCAGTCGTGGTGGCACTGCTGGCGTTCGTGCGAGGGGAGATCCGGATTCCGCGGCCGGCATGGGACGATACCGACTTGGCGTTCGTCGGGCTGTGGGGGCTCGGCATCCTGTGCGCTGTGGGCGCAGCCTATCAGGCCAAATACCATCGCCTCGTCGCACTAACCCTCATGAGCGGCGCTGGGCTTATCACCTGTATCACTTTCGTGTGGCTTTCCGCGCCCGATCTCGCGCTGACGCAACTTGTCGTCGAGGTCGTCGCGACGGTTCTCATCTTGCTCGGCCTGCGCTGGCTGCCGAAGCGGTTCGAGGGAGTGGCACCAGCGCTCTCGATCGCAGCAACGCTGCGCCGTTATCGCGATCTTGCCCTGGCGGTCGTCTGCGGCGCCGGCGTGACGGCCATCGCGTACGTCGTGATGACCAGCGCGCCGCCGCAGACCATCGCCGACTATTTCCTCGAGAACGCCTATACCGAGGGCGGCGGCCGCAACGTCGTCAACGTTATCCTCGTCGATTTTCGAGGCTTCGACACATTCGGGGAAATCACGGTCCTCGGAATCGTCGCCTTGACCGTTTATGCCCTGCTGCGCCGCTTCCGCCCGGCTCCCGACAACGTCGAATCCCCTGAGCAACAACTCCAGCAGACAGCAGTCGACGATCCCGATGCCAAAGTCAGATCGGGCAGCATCGCCAGCGATTATCTGTTGGTGCCGTCCGTCATCATGCAATGGCTCTTCCCGGTAATCATCGTCCTTGCAGCCTATCTGTTCCTGCGCGGTCATGACGTGCCGGGCGGCGGCTTCGTCGCCGGCATCGCCATGGCCGCGGCTTTCCTTCTGCAATACATGGCCGCCGGTACGCGCTGGGTCGAGGAGCGGTTGCGGGTGCTTCCGGTCAAATGGATCGGCTTCGGACTGCTCATCGCCGCAGCGACTGGAATGGGCTCGTGGTTCTTCGGATATCCGTTCCTGACTTCGCATGCGCGCTACGTCGACCTACCCGTCATCGGCGAGGTACCCGCAGCGACGGCCCTCTTCTTCGATCTCGGGGTCTTTTCGCTCGTGATGGGCGCCACCGTGCTCATGCTGATCGCGCTGGCCCACCAGTCGATCCGCAAGTTGCGTGCCGCGAAAATTTCGAACCCGACCGAGCCGGAGCATCTCCGTTGGAGCTAACCCTTTCAATCGGGATCGGCGTGCTCATTGGCTCGGGCGTCTGGCTGCTGCTGCGTCCGCGCACGTATCAGGTCATCATCGGGCTTTCGCTGATCGCCTATGGCGTCAACCTATTCATCTTCTCGATGGGGCGGCTGCGCATGAACGCGCCTCCGGTTCTGCAGTCGGGCGGACCGGTCAATCCAGCCGACTACACCGACCCGGTGCCGCAAGCGCTCGTGCTCACCGCGATCGTCATCGGCTTCGCCACCACGGCGCTGTTCCTCGTCGTGATGCTGGTCTCGCGCGGCCTTACGGGAAGCGACCATGTCGACGGCAGGGAGCCGTGAGCATGAGGCTCGCCGATCACCTCATCATTGCGCCGATCGTGCTGCCCCTCGTCACGGGAGCGATTCTGCTCCTGTACGACGAGCGCAGGCATACGTTGAAGGCGCTGGTCAACGTCGGTTCAACGCTTGCGCTCGCCATCATCTGCTGGACGCTGCTCGGCATCGCCGACTCGGGCGATAGTGCCGCGGAGACGAGCGTCTACCCGCTCGGCAACTGGCCAGCCCCTTTCGGCATTGTCCTGGTGCTGGACCGCCTGTCGGCGTTGATGCTGGTGATGACCGCCATGCTGGCCGTTGCCGCGCTGGTTTTTGCGCTGGCCCGCTGGCACAAGGGTGGCTCTCACTTCCATACGCTCTTCCAGTTTCTCCTCGCCGGACTGAACGGCGCCTTCCTCACCGGTGACCTGTTCAACCTCTTCGTCTTTTTCGAAGTATTGCTGGCTGCGTCATATGGGTTGCTGCTGCACGGGTCGGGCCAGCAGCGAGTGCGCACCGGCCTCCACTACATTGCGATCAACCTCGCGGCCTCATTTTTGTTCCTGATCGGCGTCAGCCTGGTCTACGGTGTCACAGGAACGCTGAACATGGCTGATCTCGCCAACAGGATCGAGGACGTTCCAGCGACGAGCCGAGCGCTGTTGGAAGCGGGTGCAGGGATCCTGGGGATCGCATTCCTCGTCAAGGCAGGTATGTGGCCCCTCTGCTTTTGGCTGCCCGCCGCTTATAGCGCGGCGGCGGCGCCGGTTGCTGCGATCTTCGCCGTGCTGAGCAAGGTCGGCGTCTATGCCGTGCTGCGGCTGTCACCGCTGCTGTTTGGCTCTGACGCGGGAGCGTCGGCTGGACTTGCCGACACCTGGTTGTTCGTGGGCGGCCTCACGACGATGGTCTTCGGCATGATCGGTGTGCTGGCGTCTCAAGCGATGTCGCGTCTCGCTGCATTCAGCGTGTTGGTCTCGAGTGGGACGCTGCTCGCCGCCACCGGCATGGCGGATGCCGCCGTGACCGCAGGAGCTCTCCTTTACATGGTGACTTCCACGCTGACGATTGGCGCTCTGTTCTTGATCGTGGAGTTGGTGGACCGCGCGCAGGATCCCGCAGCAAACGTCCTGGCGGTCACCATGGAGGCTTATGGTGACGGCGGCGACGAGGAAATCGAGGAAGAGGTCGGAGTGCCCATTCCAGGCACCCTCGCGATGCTTGGCATATGCTTCGGGCTGTTGGGGATACTGCTTGCAGGGTTGCCGCCGTTGTCAGGTTTCATCGGCAAGTTCGCCCTGCTCTCGGCAGTGGTCGCCAGGGACGTTGGAGGCGGCATCTCCCTCGCTGCCTGGTCTCTCCTCGCCCTGCTCCTTCTCTCGGGCCTATTTTCGATGATCGCCATGATGCGTGCCGGCATACGCATTTTTTGGGCGCCGGTCGACACCGTGGTGCCGAAGGTGCTCGTGGCGGAGTTCCTGCCGGTCGTCTTCCTGCTGCTGCTGTGCGGTATGATGACCGTGGGAGCCGGTCCTCTGATGCGATATGCCGGAGCGACCGCGCGCTCGCTCCATGCGCCGGCCACCTACATCCAGAACGTCCTCAGCAAACAGCAAGCTTCGTCACCGAAGGAAGAAACCCCGTGACCCGTTGGCTGCCCTATCCGCTGCTGGCCGCTTCGCTGCTGCTGATGTGGGTGTTGCTCAACGGGCCGTCGCCGGGGCATCTGGTACTCGGCACGGTCATCGCGTTCGGCGCCACGCGGACGATGGTGTTCCTTCAGCCGGTCAAGCCCCGCATCGGGCGGTGGGGCAGCATCGTGCGGCTTGCTGGAATGGTGTTGGTCGACATTGTCCGCTCCAACATTGCCGTGGCGAGGATCGTCCTGCGCGGTCGCGACAGGCAAACCACCTCCGGCTTCGTGACCATTCCGCTCACCCTGCGCGACCGGACAGCGCTTGCGGTGCTCGCCTGCGTTCTCACTGCGACCCCCGGTACCGCCTGGCTTGAGTACCGCTCGCGTCGCGACACTCTGCTCATCCACGTTCTCGATCTGGTCGACGAGCAGGACTGGATCGATCTTATCAAAGGGCGCTACGAGCCCCTGCTGCTGGAGATCTTCGAATGAACGGCGCAATCCTGTTCTGGTCGATCGGCATCGCCCAGCTTCTTCTTGTCTGCGCGATGGTCTGTTGCGTCTATCGTCTCATCCGCGGCCCGCGCGCGCAGGATCGCGTGCTCGGCCTCGACGCGTTCTATGTCACGGCGATGTTGTTGCTGTTGACCTTCGGCATACGCACCGGCAGCACGCTGTATTTCGAGGCTGCCCTGGTCATAGCCCTGCTCGGCTTTGTCTCCACGGCAGCGCTCGCGAAGTTCCTGATGCGCGGCGAGGTGATCGAATGAGCGACGCTGCCGACCTGCCGCTCTGGACAGTCATACTCGTTTCCTTCTTTCTGCTTCTCGGCGCGTCGCTGACGCTGCTCGGCACCATTGGCATGGTTCGGTTTGGAACCTTCTACGAACGCATCCATGCGCCCACGCTGGGCACGACCTGGGGCGCAGGCGGAGTCCTGATCGCTTCGATGATCTTCTTTTCGGTGCTTCAATCACGGCCGGTGCTGCATGAAATACTGATCAGCGTGTTCGTCACCGTGACGACCCCGGTTACGCTGATGCTGCTGGCGCGCGCCGCTTTATACCGCGATCGGGCTGAAGGTCAGGCGGGCGTGCCGCCGTTCGAACCGGATTCAGCCTCGCAAAGTTGAGTATGGTCCAGACCAACCCCTAGAGAGGCAAGATGCGCGCATTGAATTGCAAATCAGTGCGCCATGAACCAGGAAATCTCGGCGCTCTTCAGCATTTCCGTGGTTACCCCTCCAAAGACGCGTTCGACCAATGAACTGCGTCCGAAAACGCCGGTCACAATCAACTCCGTTCCCTCGCGACGAGCTTGTTCAAGCAAGCTCGAGCACGCGTCTCCGGCGCTGTTTGGAATATGCAAATACTGCGCATTTACCCCATGGGAACGCAGGTGTGCCGCAACCGCGTCGAGCCGTTCGCTGGAAACTTCATCTCCCACGCCGACGACTGAAACACTCTCCGCGCGGACAAGCAGAGGAAGTGCATCATGAACGGCGCGTCGGGCTTGCGCCGTGTCCTTCCAAGCGACCAGGATGCGGGAAAAGCGTGCTTTCGCAAATGAGCGCCCCAGGCGCAGCACCGGCACGCCGGAACCAAGGGCGACGTGAGCCGGGTTCGGCAACACGCTTTCCTCTTCGTCTGACGAATCCGTGATCAGCAAGTCTGCGGTCAGAAGGTGCGCTTGCATTGAAGCGGTAGGTTCGCCAATTCCCGAACACCAGTGGATCTGGTCAGAATCGGCACCGAAGACTTTGTCGACGATGGTCCGGCTGGACGCCAGGGCTCGCTCCATTAGTCTGGTCTGCTCTTCGGCCCAGAAAGCACTCGGAGCCAAGACGTCCTTCATCAACGTTTTTGGCCATGCATAGGAAGCAACCGAGATTCTGGCATCAAACGCAGCGGCCATCTCGCGCGCGAATTGGAGGGTCTCGGTCAGGTTGCTCCGTGGACATGCATCGACAACGATTTCGCAAAAGTTCGTCACGGTCACAACTCCCATAGCCTGGTCAACCCAAATGCTCATCGTTAAGAGCGGTCACGTTTCCACATCAAGTTTCCCATTCTTTGTGCCAACATTGCCCCGGTTCGGGCCAGCGGCAGACAGCACTGCCTCGGTTATCGAGCTGGGCAACCTTCGAGGCGTCTCGATCAAGCCCAATAGTGGCATCGCCACCAGAAAGAAGGCGAAATAGATGACTGTGGAGGCTTGCATCAACACGACATAAATGCCATCCGCCGGTTTAGCCCCGAGCCATCCCAAGAAAAGAGCATTCGCGGCAAATAACCAGAAGAAAATCTTATACCAAGGACGGTACACTGCTGATCGGACTTTTGATGTATCGAGCCATGGCACAAAGAAGAGCACCGCGATTGCTCCAAACATTGCCAGGACACCACCCAACTTCGAGTCGATCGGTCCGATGTTGAACGTCACGGCACGGAGGATCGCGTAAAATGGAAGAAAGTACCATTCTGGGACGATCTTTGCCGGCGTCTTCAGGGAATCGGCCTCAACGTAGTTGTCTGGATGACCTAGATAGTTCGGTATGTAAAAGACGAAATATGCGAACACGAGCAGAAACACCACTGCTCCCAGTGCGTCTTTTACAGTTGCGTAGGGGGTAAAAGGTAAGGTGTCCGTCTCATATTTGACTTCGATACCTGTCGGGTTGGTTTGACCAGTGACGTGCAAGGCCCAGACATGCAGAACCACAACGCCTGCAATCATAAATGGAAGCAAATAATGTAGGGCGAAAAATCGGTTCAGTGTGGGATTGTCGACGGCGAAACCGCCAAGAAGCAACTGCTGTATCCACTCCCCTACGAGTGGTATCGCCGTGAAGAATCCGGTGATGACGGTCGCGCCCCAGAAACTCATTTGCCCCCACGGGAGAACGTACCCCATGAACGCAGCGGCCATCATCAGCAGATAAATGATGCAGCCCAATATCCAGAGAAGCTCACGCGGGGCCTTGTAGGATCCGTAGTATAGCCCTCGGAATATATGGATGTAGACCGCGATAAAGAAGAACGACGCGCCGTTCGAATGGAGATACCTAAGCAGCCAACCTGAGTTGACGTCGCGCATGATCTTCTCAACGGAGTTGAACGCAGTCGCCGTGTTTGTGCTGTAGTGCATGGCGAGAACGACCCCAGTGAGGATCTGGAGGATGAGCATCAGCGTCAAGATGCCCCCAAACGTGTAGAGATAGTTAAGATTGCGCGGAACGGGGTAAGAGACAAAAGAATCGTGGACCAACCGCGGAAGTGGCATCCGCGCATCTATCCATCTTCCAAGGCCCGACTTGGGGCTATACGTTGATGGTGATCGCGACATCTACTCCCCCCTTGACGATCAGACGGCGGTTTAGGACCTACATCGGTAGCATCTCAGGTTGCTTGAGGTTCAAGCGCGGTCCTCCCTGTTTTGATGCGACAAAAGGACATGCAGAGGTGTCGATGTCCGAGCCAATGATGGTCCGCTGAGAGTGGGCTGTTCGACGGGCAAGGCTACACGTTTGCAAAGGCAGCGATCCCATTCACCAGAGGGTGCCGCGCGGCGCGCAGCACAGATCGGGAAGTGATCTAGTCACAATTGGTCAATCACAGCTGCTTGATCGATATCCAAGGCATTCCGCTCTTCGGCGCAGAGCCTCATTTTAGGGTGCGCCGCCTGGTCAACTTGTCCGCCACTCTGCAAAAGTGCCACAAATGCGCCGACATGACGGGTGGTCTGACAAACACCGGGGTGTCACTGGCCACGTATCGAGTTTGGCGAAATCTAGGGGGATGTGAGAGCAGATGTCGATCCGACTTACACGAAGAGCCGTCTTGCTGGGGACCTCGGCTTTGGGTGCCGTTGGGCTCGTTCGAGCTGGCTTTGCCACGCCTGAGACAAGAGCCTATCACGCAGTGCTGATAGCCGCGACCGCATATCCGAATCTTCCACCAAAGTCGGCGTTGATCGGCCCCAACCACGATGCCCAGTTGGTTCGCGAATATCTGTTGGGCAATTCGCCTGTGAAATTCGATCCTTCAAATATCATTCTGCTGGCCGACAACCTCGACGACGCGAGCGGCAGTCCGACGCTCAGCGGCATATTGTCGAGCCTCGACCGGGTCGCAGCCAAGGCGAAGCATGGCGATTTCGTGTACATTCATTACTCTGGGCATGGCTCACAGCAACCTGCGCTCTCGCCCGGAGACGAGACGGACGGTCTCGACGAGATCCTCCTGCCTTCCGACACCGGTACGTGGAAAGACAGGACTAAGGGTGTACCGAATGCACTTACCGACAATATGGTCGGCCAAGCGCTCGATGCGATACGCGACAAAGGAGCGTTTGTTTGGATCGTTCTGGATTGCTGCAATTCCGGTACAGCGACCCGGGCGGCTCCGATCGGGGAGGACTTGCTGACAGAACGCAAACTCGATCCGGTCGACCTTGGAATACCAGAATCGGAAATGCAACTTGCATCCGCGACCGAGAAGAGCCGGGGAAGTGGCGAGGGGCAGATGGAGCGGCAGGCCGCCTTTGTCCTAGCGGAAAGCCCGACGGGCGCTCAGGGGCTAGCGCGCGGCGAGCTCGTTGCATTTTTTGCGGCGCAGTCAATTGAAACCACGCCCGAAATGCCGCTGCCGAAGGGCCAGCCAGATGCAACGAAGTTCGGCTTGTTCACCTTCACGATCTTTCAGAAACTGGCGGAGAACCCGAATGTCACATATCGACAGCTTGGGCATGCCGTCCTTCAACAGTACGCGGCGGATGGGAGGTCGCGGCCAACACCGCTGTTCGAAGGTCCGTTGGATGCGCGGGTGTTTGGTAGCGAAATTATCGATACTCCCATGCAATGGCCGCTGGCAGTGAAAGGGACGCAGGGAACGATTGCGGCAGGCCTGATGCATCGCTTGGTGCCCGGATCAAAGCTCGCAATTCTGCCGAGTCCGATTTCGGAAGTGTCCGAGGCTTTAGGGTACGTCGAGGTTGTTGCTGCGAAGAACCTGAGCTCCGTGCTCAAACCGGTCATGTATGAAGGCAAACCCAGCATTGCGTTGTCGGAAATCCCAGCCGGCGCTTATGTTCGTGTTGCGAGGCTTGAGATCGATTTCAGCATGATCGTTGCCCGCCCTGGCATTGTTGCCGGATTGGAAAAGCAAATAGCCGAAGTAAATGCGATGCTGGACGCTCTGGTCGCCGACCCAGCGAGAAAGTTCAACATAAAGCTTGTGGACGAGGGCCGGGAGGCCGATTTGCGTCTCGCGGTGTTTCCGGAGAGTGCAGCCCGCGGTGTGGATCCCAGCGCAGGCGATGCACCCGCGCTCTGGTTCCTACCTCCATCAGGCGACGTTGGTCTGAACGACGGATCAAAGCCGCCGTTCGTTTCCGCTATTGACCTTGAGCGCCTTCGCGTGGGTACCGGAGAGGTGTTGACCAAGATATTCCGTGCAACCTCGCTTTCACGCCTCGCTGCGGGTTCAGATTACCGGCCCGACCAGGTTACGGTCGAGTTTAAGCTGAAGCGTCGCAGCGAGAGTGCTATGTCGTCGCTTCAGCCAGCGACCGTGCCACGGGTCCTGCCTGGCGACGAGGTGCACATCCTCGCCAAGAACCTATCGAGCAAGCTCATTGATATAAATATCCTCTATGTCGGCTCCGACTACTCGATCACCCACATCGACGCCCAGCGCCTCGTCCCCAATGCGACGATAGAAGAAGGCTTGCTCGCCTTCACTGACGTCAGCTTCGGCTTCGAAAGGATGATCGCGGTCCTGACAGAGGCTCCGCCACAGTCTGCCATCGAGGATCTCAGCTTCCTGGCACAAGGTGGCGTTCCTCCGGCTACTCGGGCGGCGTCCGGCCAGCCCGGGTTTGCCGATATGCTTCGCGACATAGGCCTTGCACCCGCAACGCGCTCCGCAATGAAGCTTGGCGACAAGAACACCTCGATGGGAGCGGTCTTGATCTTCCCGGTCGAAACTGTGCCTGCCCGTTGAAGACGATAGGCGAGATGAAACGGAGCCAGTTTGGATGGGTATGACTGCAATCACACTCCATGAATTCTTGCGAGTCGTGCCCAGTCTAGTCGCTGTTTAGGTAGCCAGAACGCGAAAGGCTGTGGCCCCATCTTGCTAGGTACAGGCCTTGCCAGAGCAGTTGGAACTTGTGCTATTTCGAGACGACCCACATTCCGTGGGTCGGGAAACGCAGATTCGGGGGCACGGCCCATCGAATAGTGTCAGGTATGATTGGCTGAATACGGTGCATATCGATCCGATTGATATCGTCAAGATTTGCAAAGAATGCGGTCTCCGCTTGACGGGTCAGCGACGCGTGATCGTTGAGCTGCTTCAGCAAGCGAGCGATCATCCCGACGCTTTAGAGCTTCATCGGCGTGCGACAAAAATCGACCCACGTATTGCGCTTTCGACGATCTACCGGACACTTAGCCTTCTCGAGGAAAAAGGCGTCCTCGAGAGGCACGTTTTTGGAAGCGGACCTGCTCGCTTCGAGCGCGCCGACGCGGAACACCATGATCATTTCATCGATGTGGAATCGGGTCAGGTGGTCGAGTTCCGGTCCGATGAGATCGAGCGGCTTCAGCAGCAAATCGCGCGGGAGCACGGCTTCGAGATTATCAGCCATAGGCTTGAGATTTATGTAAGGTCTTTGACAAGGTGGAAGCGGAAATCCTGATGTCGCCAAGCAGAAATGCAGCGATTGGTCGCCTGAAGGCGATGACGAGTAATAGCGATTAGCTGGAAGCCTTATCTACTTTGCATATGGCGGTGATACCAACTCACTGGAGTTAAATTCGAGTACGCGGGAGCTTTTCAGTATGACAAGCAAGCTAAGTCTGGACATTCCGGTCCTTCTGCCCGAGGTGGACGACACGGCAGACGCTTGCGTCAATCGCCTCACCGCTGATCTGTCGGCTCGACAGGGTGTGGAAAAAGTCCATGTCGTTCCCGCTGAAGCCGAATTTCCTGCCATGCTTTGCCTCCACTACGATCCGGAGGTGGTTCCGCTGGCCCGGATCCGCGAGATCGCCCGGACCGCCGGCGCGCAGATCACGGCCCGCTTCGGGCATCTGACGTGGAATGTCTCGGGTATAGGTCACGAACGCCGCGCCCGTACGGTCGCCGAAAAGCTGCTGGCTATGAAGGGGATTCTCGAAGCCGAGGCGAACGCCGCGGGGACCGTGCATGTCGAGTTCGATCGTGAGGCCGTTTCCGAGGAAGCCGTGGGAGAGGCGCTACGAAACCTAGGCGTCGAGCGAACCGACGCGACTCTCTCTTTTCAGAGAGGCGCCAAGAACGCGCATGCCGGTCACGACCACGGGCCGAAGGACGAAAAGCACGCGGAAGGCGATGGCCACGATCATGCGCATGGCAAGGTCCTCGGACCTAACACCGAGCTGATCTTCGCCCTGTCGAGCGGCGCCCTGCTGGGCATCGGCGTCGCCATCGAGTATCTGGTCGCGGGCGCGCCGGACTGGCTGCCCACGGCCTGCTTCATAGCGGCCTATTTCTTCGGCGGCTTCTTCACGCTGCGGGAGGCTATCGACAATCTGCGTCTCGGGCGGTTCGAGATCGACACGCTGATGCTGGTCGCGGCCGCCGGCGCGGCCGCCCTCGGCGCGTTCGAAGAAGGCGCCCTGCTCCTGTTCCTGTTCAGCCTCGGCCACGCGCTCGAGCACTACGCCATGGGCCGCGCCAAGCGCGCGATCGAGGCCCTGGCCGAACTGGCGCCGCCGGTCGCCAGCGTCAGGCGCGACGGCGAAACCCAAGAGATCCCGGTTGAGGAACTCGTGGTCGGCGATGTCATCGTCGTGCGTCCCAACGAGCGGCTTCCCGCCGACGGCTTCCTCATCAGGGGCACTACCAGCATCAACCAGGCGCCCGTGACTGGCGAAAGCATCCCGGTCGACAAGCGTCCGGTCGCCGACGCCGCGGCGGCTCGGGCGCGACCCGATTCCGGGGACGGCGCCTCTCGTGTCTTCGCCGGCACGATCAACGGCGCGGGGGCGGTCGAGATCGAGGTAACGCGCCGATCCACCGACAGCGCGCTCGCCAAGGTGGTCAAGATGGTGAGCGAGGCGGAGGCGCAGAAGTCGCCCACACAGCGCTTCACCGAGAGGTTTGAGCGCATCTTCGTGCCGGTGGTGCTGGTACTCGCGGTCGTGATGCTGTTCGGTTGGGTTGTCGTGGACGAACCGTTCCGGGATAGTTTCTATCGGGCGATGGCGGTGCTGGTCGCCGCCAGCCCTTGCGCACTCGCGATCGCCACGCCGAGCGCCGTTCTGTCAGGCGTCGCCCGTGCCGCGCGCGGCGGCGTGCTGGTCAAGGGCGGCGGGCCGCTAGAAAATCTCGGCTCTCTGACAGCAATCGCCTTCGACAAGACCGGCACGCTGACGGAAGGCAAGCCGCGCATCACCGACATCGTTACTGCGGAAGGCGTTGCCGAACTGGATTTGCTGGAGGTGGCTGTCGCGGTCGAGAGCCTGAGCGACCATCCGCTGGCCGAGGCGATCGTGCGCGACGGCAAGGAGAAGCTGGACGGAAAGGCTGTCGCCGTGGCGTCCGATCTGAAAAGCCTCACCGGCAAGGGCGTGACGGCGGCGCTCGACGGGCAGACAGTCTGGATCGGCAAGGCCGAAATGTTCGGCTCCGACGGCATCCCGGCTTTGGGCGCCACCATGACCGGGGCGATCGCGCGGCTCAGGGACGGTGGCCGTACGACTATGGTGGTTCGCCAGGGTGATCGCGATCTCGGCGCGATCGGGCTGATGGACACTCCGCGCGACGCCGCGCGGGACGCGCTGGCAAAGCTGCACGAGATCGGGATCACCCGCATGATCATGATCTCGGGTGACAACCAGAAGGTCGCCGATGCGATCGCCAAGGATGTCGGACTCGACGAAGCCTGGGGCGATCTGATGCCCGAGGACAAGGTGGAGGCGATCAAGAAGCTGCGTTCGGAAGGCAAGGTCGCCATGGTCGGCGATGGAGTCAACGATGCGCCGGCCATGGCGAGCGCGACCGTCGGCATCGCCATGGGCGCGGCCGGCTCCGACGTGGCTCTGGAGACCGCCGATGTAGCGCTGATGGCCGACGACCTGTCGCACCTGCCCTTCGCGGTTGGGCTCAGCCGCCAAACCCGCTCGATCATCCTCCAGAACGTGGTGGTGAGCCTCGGCATAGTCGCCGTGCTCGTACCCGCGACCATTTTCGGATTGAGCATCGGTGCCGCAGTTGCGGTGCATGAGGGCTCGACCCTGCTCGTGGTCTTCAACGCTCTGCGCCTGCTCGCGTACCGTGATCCCTATCAAGCGCCGGCGTAGCTTCTAGGACGCGGCGCAGTTCTGGTGACGGCCATCGTTGGCACGGGTCAGTGCGGAGCGAAAACGACCGCCTGGAACAACGCGAATGACACGGAGAGCGTGGGTTAGCCTAGCATTTCGCCTCGCAATTCTCATCACCGTCATCGCAGGTCTGCTGTCAGGGCGGATCGTACTGAAAGGCGGTCAGGAAGCGCCAGATTTGTCGGAGCCGCGCAGCAAATAACGCTTCAAGGGGGAAGAAGGTGTTGTGGGGCTACTGCGTGCTATCGGCAAATACGACTATCCCGAAATTTCCACGAGGGGCGCTATTGACCCTCTAGGAGCTGGAGGTCTCACATTGGGCGTCATCGTCCATGTAGAGGAGTCACCGATGACGACAGCGGCATCAAAGATTATCGAATTCAAGATAGAGGGCATGGACTGCGCTAGTTGCGTCAGCACAATCGAGAGGGCGGTGAGGGAGTTGCCGGGCATCGAGGCGGTGAAGGTTTCGCTTGCCGACAGCAGCGCACTTGTGAAGCTTGATACCACCAGAGTGTCCCAGGACGCGATTTTCGAGGCGATCGAAGACGCAGGCTACGACGTACAGCGATGAGCAACTCATTCCCCTGTCGGCGGTATACGGCAGACCTGCCTAGGTGAAAAAGCCGAGGGCGATTGAGTAGCTATCCGGCATTGAAAATGTCGAGGTGCCGCCGAATCGCAAGGGGCGGCCTTCGATCTCCTTTTGAAGCTCTGATCCGCTGCCGGCTTTTTGGGACATAAAGCAAGGCAACATACTTCGTTCCTTGTATTCGTCGGGGTTGCGATAGCTCGCTTCCATGATGACGCCGAGGGCAATGGAAGCGTTGTTGAAGTTGAACAAACCAGCCCGTGCATCGCCCTTCCCTGTAGGCCTCGCGGACTGTGCGCGCTATTTCGTGCCGCTGCCCGATCCAGTTCTCGAAATGAAGATCGCGGTGGGCAGGTAATCTTGCACCTGGGTCTTGCACCTCATCCAACTAGAGGGGCTACCGTTTCGAAGGACTGCGTGCCTTAGCAAGGCTTCCGATTGAAGCATCTGTGATGACACGAGCGGCCGACGAAGAGCCCCTGGGAGCGTCTGGATGAGTGTTGAACTCGGGCATTTTGCGCTGGTGCTGGCCTTCTCGCTTGCAGTGATTCAGTTCGCCGTACCGCTCGTCGGTGCGCAGTTCGGCGATTCGAGATTGAGTGCTGTCGCGGGTCCGGCTGCGATGATGTGCTTCCTTCTCACGATGCTGTCATTTGTCGCACTGACGGTCGCCTACGTTCAGTCCGATTTCTCGGTGGCAAATGTTTGGGAGAATTCGCATTCAGCAAAGCCAATGCTTTTCAAGGTCACGGGCGTGTGGGGAAATCACGAAGGCTCGATGCTTTTATGGGTCTTGATTCTCACGTTCTTCGGCGCGTTGGTCGCTTGGTTCAGCGGCAATCTGCCGACGACGCTTCGGTCGAATGTTATCTCGGTACAAGGACTTGTCGCGGCGGCATTCCTGCTCTTCATCCTGATGACCTCGAACCCGTTCATCCGCATGAATCCAGCACCTATGGAAGGGCGCGATCTCAATCCGATCCTTCAGGATATCGGTCTCGCGATTCACCCGCCGTTGCTCTATTTGGGTTATGTCGGCTTCTCGGTTTGCTTCAGCTTCGCCGTTGCCGCTCTCATCGAGGGAAAGATCGACGCTGCCTGGGCGCGCTGGGTGCGGCCATGGACGCTCACGGCGTGGATCTTCCTCACCGGCGGTATTTCGATGGGCTCGTACTGGGCCTACTACGAACTTGGTTGGGGGGGCTGGTGGTTCTGGGACCCCGTCGAGAACGCGTCATTCCTGCCGTGGTTGGCGGGCACGGCATTGCTTCATTCCGCGATTGTGATGGAGAAGCGCTCGGCGCTGAAAATATGGACGCTGTTACTCGCGATCCTGACATTCTCGCTTTCGCTTCTTGGCACCTTTCTCGTCCGCTCCGGCGTGTTGACGTCGGTGCACGCTTTCGCCAGCGACCCTTCACGTGGCGTCTTTATCTTGATGATCCTCGTTCTGTTCATTGGTGGTGCACTGTCACTATTCGCGGTGCGAGCGCCCAAGTTGTCGCCAGGCGGGCTATTTCACCCGATTTCGCGTGAGGGAGCGCTGGTCTTCAACAACCTGTTTCTAACCACAGCGGCAGCAACGGTACTGATCGGAACGCTCTATCCGCTGGTGGTCGAGGTGGTGACAGGCGACAAGATCTCAGTCGGCGCTCCCTTCTTCAATCTGACCTTTGTCCCTCTCGTGGTCCCGCTACTGCTCGTAGTTCCGTTTGGACCCATGCTCGCATGGAAACGCGGTGATCTCTATGCCGTCTCCCAACGTTTGTACGCTGCCCTGGGGGCCGCGCTGTTGGCGGCGCTCATCGGCTTCTTCCTTGTCGACGGCGTCAGTGCATTGGCGGCTTTCGGTACCGGTCTCGCGTTTTGGTTGATGTTCGGCGCTCTTACCGACATTGCACTAAAGTCTGGCATAGGTATGGTCGCTTTGCCTGTCGCTTGGAGCCGATTCAAAGGGCTGCCACGATCGGTCTACGGGACGGGCATGGCGCACTTCGGACTAGGGGTCACCGTGCTAGGGATCGTAGCGGTCACCTCGCTCGAAATCGAACGGATTGTGGTCATGCGCCCCGGCGAAACATTGCCGATCGCAGGCTATACACTCAGTTTCAAAGGCATTGCGCCGTATCAAGGCCCGAACTTTTCCGAGGAGCAAGGCCGGTTCACTTATTCCGACAACGCCGGTTGGGTGCGCGGCGAACTCATCTCATCCAAGCGGCTCTACACCGCCCGCCAAATGCCGACCACGGAGGCTGGAATTGCGACCCGCGGTTTCAGCCAGCTCTATGTATCGATTGGCGACGCCACACCCGACGGCGGCCTCGTGGTGCGCGTATGGTGGAAGCCACTGATTTTGTTTATTTGGCTTGGAGGGGTAGTGATGATGCTGGGCGGCACAGTATCGCTGTTCGATCGCAGGCTCCGCGTCGGGGCACCAGCATCGCGCAAAGTGAAAGGCATGACCAAGCAGGTGGCAGCGTCATAGGCGCGGCACCCGAGCTTTACTATCGCCGCGCGGTTGGGCGAGTGCTGTCAGTCTGACGATGGGCCAGGGCCAATCACCTCTTGCGCCATAAAGGCGCGCACGGCTTTTTGCTATTTTTTGGCGAGCGGAGCTTTCGCCGTCGCCGCTCGCTGAGCTCGGCGTCGCGCGGCGCGGCTGTTGATTCCATCGGTCTGTGGCGTGTCCGTCCTGTTGGTCAGTAGCCGTTTGCGGAAAAACCGCAAGCCCAAGGCACTGGCGATCCCCGCTACCGCCATGTTTGGAATGGCCCAGAACTCCGCTCGGAACGGCACACCCAACACTGCGGAGATGGACACCTCGATTACCATGGCTGCGGTGAAAGCAAGAATGCCTACGCATAAGGATGCAGGCACGACGACTGCCGGAGTCTTGAGCCACTTCATCCCGCTGGTCGTTTCCGAGAACATTTGCCTTTGTGCATCGATAACATGCCATGACGACACGGTTTGCAAGCACCCGGGAGTGGAACAGTGCAGCTCCAGCAGCCAGTTGAGCTCTCCTCCCTTATCGGCAACCACCAAAATCCATCTGGGTCCACCAAGGGTAGCGCCGCGGTGCAAGGACCGACCACCGTTACAAATAGCAGTAGCCAACTTTTATAGCATAGGATATAGATGCAAATGGTTCTCATTTGCATGGGGAAAAACGTGAGTGAAACCCGCCGCCCAATGCAACAAAAACTCGATCGAAGGCTACTCCTGGCCGGCGGCCTCGCCGCGGCGGGCGGCACGATTGCGGCCGCAGGTAGTGCACGCGGGCAAGTGAGTCACAACGCTCACGCAATGGCGACGACGGCAGCGGTAGCGGAGCCACCGGCGCATCTGGTTGCCCATGGCTCGATGATCACGGTCGGCGAAGTCGATGATACCCGAAACGGCTTCGATCCGACGAAGCTGCTCAGCGACTGGGACAGGGGCACGGTGTCGCAACTGGCGGACGGACGAGCCCTGCGTACCTTCGAGGTCGTGGCCGAAGACAAGGAGATCGAGATCGCGCCGGGGGTATTCTTTCCAGCGTGGACTTACAACGGCCGCGTACCGGGTCCTTACCTAAGGGCGACAGAAGGCGAAAGTTTGAGGATCGTTTTCCGGAACTACGGCTCGCATCCGCATTCCATGCATTTTCACGGCATTCATGCCGCGCGCATGGACGGCGTTCCGGGAGCCGGCCTGATCGGGCCCGGAGAAGAGTTCGTCTACGAGTTCGATGCCAAGCCGTTTGGCTGTCATCTCTACCACTGCCACGCGCTGCCGCTGAAGCGGCACATCCACAAGGGTATGTATGGCGCCTTTGTGATCGACCCCGACCCGACCCGGCATCCCGACCACGAGGCCGTCGCCCGCTCGCGCCTGTTCGGCACGTCCGAAAATGTCGGCTGGCAGGAGTTCGTTATGATCATGAACGCCTTCGACACCAACTTCGACAACGAGAACGAGATCTACGCGGTCAACACGGTCGCGCACGCCTATGCGAAGAAGCCGATCCGGATCATCAAGGACAAGCCCGTCCGGGTCTATCTCATCAATGTCGTCGAGTTCGACCTGATCAACTCCTTCCATCTCCACGCCAACTTCTTCGACTACTACAATCAGGGCACGACGCTGACGCCGACGCTGAGCACGGTTGATCTCATTACCCAGTGCCAGGCCGAGCGCGGTATTCTTGAATTTCATTTCAAGGATCACGAACCGGGGCTCTACATGTTCCATCCGCACCAGTCCGAGTTCACTGAACTCGGCTGGGTTGGCATGTTCGACGTCGTGGAGGCCGTATCGTGACCGGCATGACCCACACTCCCGCCGACGCCCCTGGCCGCAACCATCGCTGGCTTCATTTGTTCTGGATCGCGCTGCCGCTCGGCGTTCTCGGGCTGGCGATCGCGTGGTTGATCTCAAGCGATCCGCTTTCCACCTTCCGCAACGGCGCGCCGCCGGTCGAGAACCTCACTTTCGAGCGGACGATCCTTGGCCCTGACGGGATCCGGATCCTGGTGCGGGCCGGCGGGTCGGAGCCCATGGCCATCGCCCAGGTGCAGGTCGACGACGCCTACTGGCAGTTCACGCAGGAGCCACCCGGATCGATCGCGCGGGGCGATACAGCATGGATCGCGCTCTCTTACCCATGGGTACTCGGTGAAGCACATGCGGTGAGGCTCGTCACGAACACCGGAATGACGTTCGATCATGCGATCGAAGTGGCAGTTCCCACGCCGACCCGGGACAACATCAGCTTTACCGCACAAGCAGTGCTGGGGGCTTTTGTCGGGATTCTGCCGGTGGCGATTGGCCTCATGTTCTATCCAGCGCTTCGTGGTGTCGGCCAGGCCGGAATGGACTTCCTGCTTTCGCTGACCGTGGGATTGCTTGCCTTCCTTCTGGTGGACGCCTTTGCGGAAGCGCTGGAGTTGGCTGCGCAAGCCGCGGCTCTCTTCCAAGGGCAAACGATGGTCGTCCTGGCAGCTATTGCGAGTTTCCTGCTCCTGATGGCGGTTGGTCGCCGTAGCGGAACACCGTCTGGATTGGCGCTCGCGACGTTCATCGCGCTCGGTATCGGCCTTCACAATCTTGGCGAAGGGCTGGCGATCGGCGCCGCGTTCGCTTCAGGCGCGGCTGGGCTCGGCACCTTCCTAGTGCTGGGCTTCACCCTGCACAATATCACCGAGGGCATCGGCATCGCGGCGCCGATCCTCAAACATCGCCCGCCGCTGTGGAGTTTCGCCGCACTTACGCTGCTTGCTGGCGGCCCGGCGGTCGTCGGCCTGTGGATCGGCAGTCTCGCCTTCGCGCCGCAATGGTCGGCGCTGGCGTTGGCGGTCGGGGCCGGCGCGATCTTGCAGGTGATGGTCGAGGTGATGTCGATGCAGCTTCGTCAGCAAGCCAATGGTCTGCGTGTTCTGCTCGCGCCAGCCACTATGGCCGGCCTAGCCTCCGGTGTCGGCTTCATGTACGTCACGGCGATGCTGGTGAAGATCTGAGCGATGCGTTCGCGACAGTGGCCCGTCAGCTCTGTTGAGCCGGTTCGCCCGCGAAATTCAATAAGAATCTACCGGGACAGCCGCCACATACCCCACCAAGCGAGTGGGGCGAGGACGACGACACTTGCCATGCCAGGGAAATAGCCGTACGGGCCGCCTGCCAGCAGCGGCAGCACGAAGTGCGCGAGTTCGGTGATCCCCATCGAGGCGAGAAACGTCCACAGTAGGTAGTAGCCAAATGGGTTCCGCTGCTTGACCAGCAGGGGTATCGCCAGCCAAGCCCCGACCGGAACGACGAGCAGCGCCATTATCAGGCCAATGGTGACATCCGGCACCGGCGTTAAGGTGATCCGTGCAGAGACCACCTCGAAGAACGCCGTACGGTTTTCCTCTACCTTGTGCAGCAGCAAGAAGGCGAGCATCGTCAGCCAGTAAGGTAGACGAACGGATCGCCAATCGGCTCGACCCGGCAGTAGCAGCCAGAGGATAAAGCCGCCGAGATACCCGGTCAGGAACAACAAGCCGTAGGGCGGACCGAGATAGATATAGCCAAACAGCGGTACGACGAGAGAAAAGAGCAGCGCGGCGAGGACAGTGGCTATCGACTGTGTTGCGATCATTGTTCGCTCCTTACCCATCGCCCACTTCTCCATTTTCCGGTGGACCGCTCAATGCCATCGCGGCTTCGTTGCGGGTGACCGACAAGGTCGCCGCCATCATTTTGCAAACGTATCCAGGCTCCAGGAGAACGATGCTTCCGTCCGGGACGCCCAGCAGACGGTCGAGGGCGATGCCGCAGAGCGCCAGACGTTTCTCCAAGGTGGTCACGGCCGTCTGCAATACGTTCGTTGCGCTCGGATCTGCTTTCCCGAGAACGGCGTGGCGCATGTTCGTCAAGTGCAGCACCATCTCCGCCACGCCTTGCGGGTCGGAGCCAGAGAACTCGCCGTCGAGCATGCCTTTGCCTATGATCTCGGCAAGGGCAGGAACAAACACGGTCGCCACCGCTGAGTTCACGCGCTCAGCAAGGGCCAAATTCTCGGGCTGAAACAGCGCGCCGAGGGGGCCGAGGACGCTGGGACGCTGGTCAGCGACGTCCAGCTTGTAGCGCCGCGCCCGTGCCAGAATCCCGTTGAGGCGGTTGAGCGCGGTCGTCCTGTCGACCTCACCCTTCTCTTGGGCGGCCGCGAGAATGTTGCGGGCGAAACGTTCAGCGAGAGCCTCGAGCAGCGCCTCCTTGGAGGGAAACCAATGGTAGAACGCGCCTTTGGAAGCGCCGGCAGCGGCAATGACCTCATTGAGACTGACGCGCTCATAACCGTCTCGAAGGAAGAGCGCTTCAGCGTGGTCAATGAACTCGGCGCGGCGCGTGTCCGGATGCTTGACGATACGGGGCATGGCGATCCAACCGCTCGATGGGCGATTCACTCGTCAACATCCGCATCCGGAAGAACGTGCCAGTTCAGGCGGACGTTATAATTTTCGCGACTTGGGTCTGTCTCTCGATGCTTCGACGTGTCCCAACCGCGACAGGACGACGACCGGAAGGATGCCGATTGCGACAATCAGCAGCGCGGCAATCGACGCTTCTTCGTAGGTGCCTCGTGCTGCCTCACCGTAGAGATGCGTAGCCAGCGTCTCGAAGTTCAGGGGTCGGAGTAACAGTGTTGCCGGTAGTTCCTTCATGCAATCGACGAAGATCAGGAGACCGGCGGAGGCGAGCGCCGCCTTGGACAGTGGCAGATGAACGTTGCGAAACACGCCCGTCGATGTCTGACCTAGCATGCGCGCAGCGTGATCGAGAGACGGCGAAATACGACTAAATCCCGCCTCGATACCACCGGTGGAGATAGCCATAAAGCGCGCGGCATAAGCGAGCACGAGTGCAGCGCCCGAGCCCAACAACAAGAGGCCTGGAGCATAACCCGTCAACCGCTCCACACTGTCTATCCAGAAGCGATCGACCAGGCCGACCGGTATTAGCAGGCCGATCGCGAGCACCGTTCCCGGAATCGCATAGCCCAGCGTAGATACGCGGGAGGCGAGAGCGGCCAGTCGACCCGGATGGGTGCGAGCGACGTGCGCAATGACAAGCCCACAGGCGAGAACGACGATGGTAGCGATCGCCGACACGCTCACGGTGTTGACCATCTCGGTCCAGATCCTGTCGGAGATGCCAGCGAACCGAAACCGCTTCCACGCTTCCAAGCAGAGATAGATCGCTGGCCCGACAAAGCCGAGCATGATCGGCAGAAGGCACAGAACGAAGGCCCCAGCCGAACGCATTCCGTTCAGCCGCGTCGGGACCATTGGGCGCGGTTTCTGTGCCGTGGCTGCATAGCGCTGGTTGCGGCGCGAATAGCGTTCGATCATTACCAGCATCACAACTAGCAGCAGCATGGCGAGCGAGATCTGCGCCGCGCCCGGCATGTCGGAGCGGTTTACCCAAGTCGTGTAGACCGAGACGGTCAGGGTTTTGACGCCTAGAAACTCCGACGCACCGATGTCGTTTAGCGTTTCCATCAGTGCAAGGCTGACGCCGACCGCAATCGCAGGGCGCGCGAGCGGCAGCGCGACTTGCGTAAACACTGAGTGCTGGCGAGTTCCGAGCGTCCGGGAAACCTCCACGAGATTCGCAGCCTGCGTCAGGAACATCGCGCGGGTGGTGAGATAGACATAGGGGTAAAGCACAAGCCCGAGCAGCAGGATGCAGCCCCACATCGAGCGGATTTCGGGCAGGCGAAACTCGCGGGGACTTGAATAGCCAAGCACGTCGCGAAAGACGCCCTGCACCGCGCCGACGGGATGGAGGATATCCAGATAGGCATAGGCGATGATATAGGTGGGCACGGCGAGCGGCAGGAGAAGCGCCCATTCGAAGAAGCGGCGCCCGAAAAAGTCATAGGCCGTCACCATCCACGCCGTCGTCGTACCGATCAACGTCACCAGCAGACCGACGCCTGCGAGCAGCAGGATGGTGTCTCGTAGCGCTGCCGGGAGCACATAGGTGAGCATGTGCGGCCACAGGCCCGGACTGCCTCGGAAGGCGACGACGACCAGCGCCGCAATGGGCAGACAGACGAGGACAGCGATGACGACGGCAAAGAAGCGCCATCCTGCTCCGGAGCGGCGTCTGAGTAAGGCTGTCGTGACTGCGGCGGGCTGCGCGTTCATCGAAAGGGAGAGGCAACAGCCAAAGTGGACCGTTGCCTCCGCCCGAACTCTAGTTGTCGAACCCGACCTTTTCGGCCAGTTCGCTCGCGGCCTTGCGGAAGCCGACGCCCTTCACCAGCTCGACCGTGTCAGGCTTTAGCACGCCATACTCGGCGATCAGCGGATCGACGGCAGCGTTGGGGTTGACCGGGTATTCGTAGTTCGCCTCGGCGTAAATCTTCTGCGCCTCGTCGGAGACGAGGTACTCCAGCAACTGGACAGCCTGCTCCTTGTTAGGGGCATGGCGCGCCACGGCTGCGCCGGTGATGTTGACCTGCGTTCCACCATTCTCGAACGTCGGGAGGATCATTTTGATGGAGTTGGCCCATTCCACCTGCTCGGGTCCACCGGCACCGCTGCGCATCAGGCCGACATAGTAAGAATTGGCCACACCGATTTCGCACAGGCCACCCATGATGTCGCGTGCGACGTCGCGATCGCCACCGCCAGCCTTGCGGGCGAGATTCGCCTTCACGTCAGTCAACCATTTTTCTGTGGCTTCTTCTCCATAATGGGCGATGTAGGACCCGACAAGCGTGATGTTGTAGGGATGCTGCCCGGCGCGGATGCAGATTTTGCCCTTCCACGCCGGATCGGCAAGCTGCTCGTAAGTGATAGCGGTAAGATCGATGTCCTTCGCGGCGTAGACCGCTCGGGCTCGCAGCGAGAGCGCATACCAGTGACCGTTGGCATCGCGAAGAGCGGCAGGGATTGTGTTGTTCAACACTTCCGATTGTACACTTTGTGTCAGTCCCTGATCGACGAGGTCGACCAAGACACCGGCATCGACCGTCATCAGAACGTCGGCGGGCGAGCGGTCGCCTTCGGAGGCGACGCGCTCGCCGAGGCCGTCCTTCAGGAAAATCGTGTTGACCTTGACGCCAGTCGAGGTCGTGAAAGCATCGAGCAGCGGCTGGATAAGGCCCGGTTCTCGCGTGGTGTAGAGGTTGAGTTCGGCGGCGGTGCCCGCCTGCGCGCTACCAAGAATGGCAAGCGCCGATCCCAACAGAATTCCCTTTAATTTCATCTGTCCCATAGCGACTCCACTCCCTGGCTGTTGAGGCAACTGATTGGGCCATGCAGCCCATACAGGAGGGAAACAGCATAGTTGAGTGTAGCAGTAAAGTTTAAGCCGCTACGAAAGAAGGCTCACGTACGCCGTGAACGTCGCGCGGGCCAGCCATCAGAAGACGAACACGCGATCCTGGGCGACGGAAAGCCGCGCCTTCTCTCCCGCACGCAGGCGCTGCCGTTCCGTCGAACGAATTCTGAGCGGCTCGGGAATCGCTGCGACGGATAAGGTCGTTTGCTCGATTTCACCCATCAGCGCGCAGTCGAGGACCGTGCAGTCGACGCCGTTGCCGTCGTAAGTAAGCACGAGACAGTTGGGACGGATATACACGGTGGCACTGGACCCATCGGCGAAGCCGGGTGCGGCGAAACGGCCGAGCGGCGTGTCCAGGAACCCGTTCCAGCAGGCACCCTCCACCTTATTGAAGGTTGAGAAGAACTCGGCGGCGTAGGGGTTGGCGGGCCTGTCATAGAGATCGCCGCCTGTACCGGCCTGGACTACGGCTCCGGACCGCATTAGCACCACCCGGTCGCCCGTTGACAATGCTTCTTCCGGATCGTGCGTAACCATGATAACGGTCGTTCCGAGTTCGCGCAGGAGTAAAATCGTCTCGGTGCGGACACCATCACGTAGTCCTCTATCGAGATTGGAGAAGGGCTCGTCCATCAGCAGGATTTTTGGCTGGGGGGCGAGCGCACGTGCCAGCGCTACGCGCTGCTGTTCTCCGCCCGAAAGCATATGCGGGAAACGACCTGAAAGAGGTTCCAGACCCAAACGGGCGATGATCTCGGTGCAGCGCTGCCGTGCAGCACGGCGGTCGAGTCGCTTCAGTCCAAACAGGATGTTGTCAGTGACGTTCAGATGCGGAAACAGGGCGTAGTCCTGGAACATGAATCCGATGCCGCGATCCTCCGGCTGGACGAACGAGCGGGGACCCGAAACCTCCGCGCCGTCCAGAACAACCCGACCATGATCCGGTTCCTCGATGCCAGCTATCACGCGCAGCAGCGTCGACTTCCCACAACCAGAATGGCCGGCTAGGCAGATAACTTCTCCGCGCATTACATGAAATGAAACAGTCTCCAGCGCCGCTACTCCGCCAAATCTGCGGGAAATGCCTTCGAGGAGAAGGTGTGCATCCGTTTGGTTTTGAGGGGTGCTCATTCTTCATCCGTATAAATGTCGGTTCGCTGGCGGCCGCGTGTCGGCAACATCGTCTCTCTTAACCGTTCTAGCTCTCCAAGAGCGGAAACTGCCGTCTCGCGAGATGTCGTCGCAAGTCCTAGCAGCAGCATTTCGAGGCAGGCAACCGTCGTTCCATGCAGAGCCACACGCCCACTACGCCCCCTAGGAACCTTCAGGATGACCGCCGCTGTCCGTGTCATGTGTTTCGCTGGCGAATCAGTGACCAGCACGACGGGGACTTGCAACCGCCGCGCTTCGGAAAGTGTGGCCTGAACTTCGCGGGAAGGCTGTCCGTAGGCTAGCATCAGAACAGCATCCTTCTGGTCGAGTTCGAGAAGCTGATCGGCCAGCCCCGAGCCTGTCCGGTTGAGAACGAGCTGCTTTCTGCCTTTGCGGCGTAGCCTAGCCGCGAAATAGGCTCCGATATGAGCCGTCGGACCGATGCCGAAAATGGCGATGCGTTCAGCGACATGCAGGGTTTGCAGTGCCTTCACCAGGTTCCCCCGAATCTGTTCTGATCGCATCGACTCCAATCCACTTCCGAGGGACCGGAGCACATCGTCCATCGCCGCTTCGACGTTCTCGCCCACGTCAACCCATGTTCGCGTCAAATTGTCGACCGGTGCGTCCTTGTTTTCATAGGAAGCGGCAAGCTCACTCCGCAGATCCTGAAGCCCCTCGAAACCCAACGCTTGAACTGTACGGACCACAGTCGCATCGGAGGTTCCGATCATCCTTGCAAGCGCGATCGCCGAAGAGGTCATGACATCGATGCGGTTGGACTCAATGAACGCCGCTACTTTCTTGAACGAAGGCGACAGTCTCTCGCGGCAGCGTGCATAACGCTCGGCAAACAGATCCCGCTTTCCGCCTTTCGGCTTGCTTTGTGGGGTCACCATCGGCTTGCCTGCACCATGTGACAGGCCCCGACATCGATTAGGCGGGTCGGGTGGACACCGGAAATCTCCGGGATGTAGCTATTGTCGCTTTCAGCGGCGGCACGCGCGGAAGCGAGTCTAGCAAGCATTGCCTGTCCCGGCAGGACGCCGGGTATGGTGAAGGCAATCCGTTGGCATGGAATGCGCGACGAACCCTCGTCGGAAGGTCTTAGCATGGAAAGTCCAATCGTCATGAGAGACTGTGGCCGCGTTCGCGGCCGCGATCAGGCGATGACGATGAGCCTGGGCGGACGTTCGAGCCGATAGCTCGCGCCGAAATGAACCGTATGCGGCGGCAGTGGGACCCACATCCGGACCAGCGCCGGCACGACGGGAGCGCTGCCTAGCGGGGTTGTCGGCGTCTCGTGAGAATGGTCGGCGGGGTTGTGGCCGTGGGAATGGCCTGCCACTTGCTGGTGATCCTTCCCGTCGTCGTGGCCATGGCCGCGATCTGCGATCTCTGCTTCTGGTTGGGCGTGCCGTTCCGCCTCGGCGACAGGAAGGGCGACGGGATCGTGGGACGGGGAGTGCGTGGCATGGGGCAACAGCGAGCCGACCGCCATCGCGACAGCGAGAACGAGGTACAGCACCGCTTTGTTGATCCGGTTCGACATAATTAGCGGTATCTCACCAGAAACTTAACGGGTCTTTGTCGCGAAGAAAATGCAGGACATGGAAAGACTTGGCACATCCCATAGAGGGGGATTGGATAAAGGTATGGGTCAGACACCGCACCTTCACGATAGTCACCTGCAGATCGTCAAGCGATTGAAGCGCGCTGACGGCCATTTGCGTGGCGTTATCGATATGATCGAGACGGGCAGGCCGTGCCTCGATTTAGCCGGGCATCTCCATGCCGTGGAGAAGGCCATCGCACGGGCCAAGAAGACGCTCATTCAGGATCATCTAGACTATTGCCTTGAGGAAGTGATCGGGCCGCTTGCCCGCGACCCATCGACGAGTTCAAGGAAATCGCGAAGTATGTCTAGATGCTGGCGATCCTGAAGAATTCAACTTTTCGCCACCTGTTTCTTGCTCAGGTCATCGCGCTGGTTGGCACCGGCCTCGCCACAGTGGCCTTTGGCCTCCTCGCCTTCGAGCTGGCAGGTGCGAACGCCGGCGCGGTGCTCGGGACAGCGCTCGGCATCAAGATGATCGCCTATGTAAGCGTTGCGCCCATCGCATCGGCCTTCACTGCGCACGCCACGCCGCGCCATGCTGGTCGCGCTCAATCTTGTGCGCGCTGCTGTCGCCGTGCTTCTGCCCTTCGTTACCGAGATCTGGCAGGTCTATGTGCTGATCTTCGTCCTGCAATCGGCTTCGGCCGCCTTCACGCCGACCTTCCAGGCGACCATTCCCGACATCTTGCCGGACGAGAAGGAGTATACGCGCGCGCTGTCGCTGTCCCGTCTAGCCTACGATCTGGAAAGCGTCGTCAGCCCGATCCTGGCGGCGGCACTTCTGGCCTTCATCTCCTTCTACGACCTGTTCGCCGGCACGGTGATCGGCTTTCTCGTCTCCGCGGCGCTGGTCGTCTCGGTCGCGCTGCCGAGCCCAAAACCGTTGAAGCCGCGTGGCATCTATGATCGTACGACGCGTGGCATCCGCATCTATCTGGCAACCCCGCGCCTGCGCGGGCTGCTGGCGCTCAACCTCGCCGTCGCCTCGGCCGGCGCGCTGGTGATCGTCAACAGCGTGGTCTACGTGCAGGCCCGCTTTGGCCTGGACAACCAGGCAACGGCGTTGGCGCTCGCAGCCTTCGGTGGCGGTTCGATGGTCGCAGCACTCACATTGCCGAGGCTGCTGGAGTCCATTCCCGACCGCACCGCGATGCTGGCTGGCGCGTCCCTGCTCGCGGCAGGAACGCTGGCGGCGGTCGCCCTGCCCGGCTATGGATGGATGCTGGCGCTGTGGTTCGTACTCGGCCTCGGCTATTCGACGGCGCAGACGCCCTCCGGCCGGTTGCTCCGGCGTTCTGCCAATCCCGAGGATCGTCCAGCGCTGTTCGCAGCGCAGTTCGCGCTTTCCCATGCCTGCTGGCTGATCGCCTTCTCATTTGAAGGCCCAACCATGCCTGGAGCTTCCGATCTGATTGCTCAGAATCGCTATCGCTGAAGTTTCATTCCCTTGGTCCAGGCGCTGGCCGCGCCACTGCGCCAGCGTTGCTGGACGCCATTTGGCAGCGAGGTCGGCTAAGGAGCCAACTGCTCTACTAGTTGGATCGCAGCGGCTGTTGGGTTGGAGCCAATTTTCCGAATTTGTGGTGCCATATTCGGGCCCGATTTTCTCAATAGGCGAAAGGTGGCACATTGCCCCCTCGATCCATGCGGCTCATAGGGGAGGCGTGAGTGTATCGGCTGTTGGGCCGAATGAGCGATTTTGATCGCGAAACGATTGTAGGCGACCTTCGTTGCGCCTCGCTGACGAGCCATAGAGGGCAAAGAGGGGGACTACTCGCCGGCAATGCCGTCCATTGAAGACACTCTTGCTGCCATAGGAAATGAGCCGCCTCTGGTCACCGGCGGCAGAACGAAGCCTCCCGACCGACGCGAATTGTCGACGCGGTGGCTGTGTGGGACATTTTTGACTGGCATCACATCCAGTGTGTTGATGGGCGTTGCATTGTCTGTCGCTCTCGACGGTCGCGAACAACTGGCAACGCCGCCGCAACTCCTGAGGCCCACTCCAAGCAAGGCGGCGATGGATCAACCAGAAACCGACAAAACCGACCGGCTCGTCACAACACGGATGTTGGCCAGATTATCAGCTGGCAGGCGCGTTGATGTGACTACGAAGACGAAGACCGGCGACCGTGAAGTGGTTCGTACGCTTCCCTTTGTCCAGGTCAGGATGTCGGTAGGTGCGGGTCATACTTCGGATCGCTCATACCCGCCATTCAACCCCCTAGAGGTTCTCGCTGAGGATGTGCCAGCACAAAGGCAAGTGAGCCGCGATACAATCTACGGCGCGAAGGTGGACAGCGCGATCAGTTTGCGGACCATTGAATTTCCCCTCGAGCCCACTGTTTTCGAGGAGATCAGTGCCTTGTCATCTGAAGACGTGGAGGCGGTGGTGCGTGGCGCAGGGCGCGTTCTTGTCGACGGAGAAGTTGAAGTCGCGGCGCTGCACCATGTCGATCCCGAGCGCTTTGGCGGCGGAGGAGCTAGTTTACCGGATCCGGTCCCTGGTATCCGAATTGTGCAAGAGAACGTGTCCGTTGTGAGTTCCCGGAACGAAGTCGGTGGCTCCATCGACTACGCTGAGGATATTGTTCCCATTCGCTCTGATACGACGATCTCCGAGGTGCTCGCAGAAGCAGGTTACGAGGAAGCTGGTGCAGACGACATTGGGGCGGCCGCCATCCCGTCTGACGCCTCCAATCTACGGCCGGGCGACGTACTTCGAGTCGGTATCGAAACGCGCAACAATGTCGTCCAAATAGTTCGTGCTAGCGTGTATCGTGAGCGCAAGCATATTGTCTCGGTGGCGCTAGGCGATAATGGTCGCTATGTCCGTGGCAGTGAGCCAGAGGCAAACCCAGCTGTACTCACGGCCTTCGAAACCACTCACCAGCTGGTTGGGCAGGCGAGCGGCGAGGTCTCAACAGTCTATGATGGCATTTATCGCGCCACCTTCTCTCATGGCCTTACGCAGCCGATGACCCGGCAGCTCATGCAACTGCTGGCCAACAAAGTAGATTTCGAGTCGCCTGCCGATTCAGAGGATCAGATCGAGGTCTTTTTTTCCCAACCTGACGACGATGACAACGCAACTAACGAGTCCGAGCTTCTCTACGTCCAAACCAGCCTCGGTGGGGTCGCTCGCACATTCTATCGATTTCAGATGGACGACGGCAGCATAGACTATTTCGATGGGATGGGCCGCAGCGCGCGACAGTTCCTGCTTCGAAATCCCATTCCCAACGGCCAATTCACGTCCGGCTTCGGAAATCGGCGACATCCGATACTCGGATACGCGCGCGCTCACACAGGCGTTGATTGGGCAGCCCCGAGGGGCACGCCGATACTCGCTTCAGGAGACGGAATCGTTGAGCAGGCCGGGTGGAATGGCGGCTACGGCCGACAAACAATCATTCGTCATGCGAACGGCTATCAGACTACCTTCAACCATCAGAACAAAATAGCTGATGGAGTGGTCCCTGGTGCACGTATCCGCCAAGGTCAGATCATTGGCTATGTCGGCTCCACTGGTCTTTCGACTGGCAATCACCTCCACTACGAGTTGATCATCAATGGGAAAAAAGTGGACCCGATGCGAGTACGCCTTCCTGCAGAGCGGATTCTTGAAGGAGATGAACTAGAGGCCTTCCTAACGGAGCGAAGACGTATCGACGAGTTGCTCCTTCAAGAGCGGGATGCTGCCGGCGATCCACAGACGCCTGCTAGGAATATCTAGCGAGGTCCGGACAACTTGTTCTCACGGGCCGGATCCGGGTACGCTAGGACGTGCGCAGGTAGTTGCGCGTGTTTTTGGCCGCGTAGGGCCTGCCGTTATCCGACGGGTGCTCGATCGCGTCCGGCGCCCGCCTGGAGCCGAAGTGCTTCTCGACTGCTTCGAGCATTATGCTCGAGCACATCCGAGCGTCGGATGCCAGCCTCACTGACGTCAGTCCAGGTGAGGATCTCACGGTCGAAGGCGTCGATTCTGAAGGCCATGTGTATGGTATGCGGTTATCTGACGTGGGCTGTGGTCAGGCTGCCTTCTCTGTAATTGCGGAACGGGGTCAATTCCACGGTAGGAGATCTGCCAGGCTGCTTTTTTCGTGCTGGCGGCCCGATGCACCCGCGTCCAGCTATCTGGTTGAAACGGGGCAGTTCACTGAGCGTGAAGCTGGAATGTCCGGTGCGTGATCGAATGTATTTGGTGTTGATTGGCGGAGATAGAAAGGGTTAAAGGCGTTCACTATTTAGCGGCGCAGATGGGGTAGAATTGAGAAATATGGGCATGGAAGGAACGGTAACGTACGACGGAGGGGCAAATCTTTCGGATCCCCACGCCCGGGCATCGATCATGCGGGGGAAAGGATTTTCCGGGCGGCTGGCGGAGGGGGCGATCAACATAGGCAGCGTTCGTCTCATGATGTCGCCGGTGACTGGCACGGCATTCCAGCCGGATGTACGAAAGCCAAAGGTTTCCGGCAGCGGTTTGGGCTCGTCGAGGATTGTGAGGTAAAGGTATCTTGGATTGTCAGAAGGTGCGATGCCCATGAAAGCCGTCAGCACCCGATCGCTGGAGTAGCTTCCGTTGATGACTTTCTCGGAAGTGCCGGTCTTGCCTCCGATGAAATAGCCATCAACGTCGGCCTTTTTTGCCGAACCTATCTCCGCGTTGAGCCGCATCAGGAACCGGAGCGCTTCTCCCGTCTGTGGGCTTACGACCTGGCGGCGAAGAATGCGCGGAGCGACAGCTGATCCTTTGATCAACGTGGGACGAATGAGTTCACCACCGTTCGTCAACGCCGCAATACCCATCGCTGCCTGCAGTGGGGTGACGGCGACGCCGTGCCCGAATGCTGCTGTGGCCGTTGTGATCTCGGCCCATCTGCTCGGGAGTATGGGCTGAGCACTTTCCGGAAGTTCGGTGGTCAGGCGATCGAACTGACCAAGCGCTCGAAAGAAGGCCTGATGCTTTTCGGTGCCGACCCCCATAGCCATCCTGGCCATGGCTATGTTGGAGGAGTAAATGAATGCCTCCGGCACGTTCAGAGGTCGGTTTTGGCCGCGATAATCACGAATGGTCATGCGCCCGAACCTCAGGGGCTGGCTCGCGTCCAGGATTGAATGGATAGAATACACCCCGGAATCGAGTGCCATCGCGGTGGTCATAGCCTTGAAGGTCGATCCCATCTCGTATGTGCCGACGTTGATGCGGTTGATGCGATCAGGCTTGAGAGCGTCGACGGGAGTGTTTGGATCGAAGTCGGGCAACGACGCGAGAGCGATGATTTCGCCGTTCCTCACGTCAAGCACCAGACCGGCGCCGGCAATGGCATCGAAGCGGCTTACCGCTTTTCGCAGTTCATCGGTAACGGCAAATTGAACACGAAGATCGATGCTCAATGTCACTGGATCAAGGTCGTTGCGGTCGAATTGCAGACCAGCCTTTTTGAGGTCGTTGAGCCCTTGGGCGTCGATCCACTTTTCGATGCCGGCGATGCCGAAATTGTCGACGTTGACGGTTCCCAGCAGATGTGCGGCTGTCGAGCCGTTCGGGTAGATCCTCCGGGTTTCGTCACGAAAGCCGATGCCGGGAAGTCCAAGGGCTAGAAGCTGATCTTTCTGGGCAGGCGTCGCGACCCGTTTGATCCAGGCAAATGCTGCATCACTGTCGAGGCGACGACGTAGCTCGAGCATATCGAGTTCTGGGAACACCCGAACCAGACCCTCCACCACCTCGTCGAGGTCAATAATCCGGCGCGGTTCAGCAAACACGGACACGCTTGGCAGATCCATCGCGAGGACCTTGCCCGACCGATCGACGATGTCGGGTCTGGCTACTGATGGCGGGGCGGCAGCGTAGGCACGATCTGCCAAGTCCTGGTTTGCGAGCCAAACGAGTCGTATCCCGATCATCGCATAAAGACAGGCGAAGATCGCAATGACGGCCGATATACGGAGCCGCGCCGTGCGCGACCTGCTCAGCGGAGAAGCCGAGTTGGGCACGACCCTCATCCCTTCGAAAGATTGGATTTGGCGGCGACCCTTACCTGATCGGTCCAAACGTTTAAGGCACGGTTGAAGGCTTGCGTTCTGTCGCGCTGCGGCCAGGCGATGCCGAAATATGCGAACAGGTCGGTGCCGGCCTTTACGTCGCCGGCACGCAAGACAACACTGGCATTCGCTGTAATCGGCAGCGTCGGGCTGACGCCATCCCACGCGGAAAGAACTGGAAAGCCGACGGTTTTCAATGCTGGGTCCCACGTAGGATCCACCAGGACATATGTGTTGTCGATCCTTGCCTCAATCGCATCGTGGATCCCGCGCGTTTCCGTCAAGTGAGCGACTATGTCGGCGGGTATCGGGAGATCGGCCCAATTGAAGGGTATCTTCACCGGACTGGCTTCAATCTTGAGGGCGCGGAGCACGCTCAGCATCGCAGCGGACTTATGGCGACAATCTCCCTGTCCGAGCAGGAGCAGGCTGTTGGGGTCACCTTTCCAGGCGGTCAATTTGTAAGGAATGTTCTGGACAATCTGAAACGCGGCGATCCGTCGCTCGGGCAGCGACAATCCGTCGTCCAGCTGCGCTGCAAGCCAGCTTGTCGAGATCGTGTTCCCAATGCTCCGGCGTCGAGCGATTTCGCTTTGGAGAAAATCGACGCGGTTGGCCATCGTAGGGGATTTGGCATGACCGCGACCTGCCATGAGCATGGTTGCGACACCACCTGTGATCAACGTTCTTCTCTTCATAGTTCACTCCGTCAAGGAAGCGTTCTGGGAGCGCGCGCGCAGCAGCTGCAGCAGCCGCTTGGTCGGGAACGCATCGGCGCGCATGTTTTTCTGTTGCTGGAAGCGGACAATCGCGGAACGCGTTTCCGCTCCGATGCGACCATCGACCTCACCGTCATAATAACCGAGTTGAGCTAGGAGGCCCTGGAGTTCTTTCCGCTCTGCGCTGGACAGTGGAAGAACGCCTGATGGCCACGAAGCAACGAATGGCTGCCCCGCACCGAGGCGATCAGACAGATGCGCAACCGAGAGCGCGTAGCTGTCGGAATTGTTGTAGCGCTTGATGACTTCGAAATTGCGCAGCAGGAGAAAAGCGGGGCCACTGCCGCCGGCTGGCAAAAAGAACCGGGCCGGATCGCCCGGTCGAGGAAAGCGTTTGCCGTCGGCGCGTAAGACACCGAGTTTTTGCCACTCGCGGAGCGTCTGACGCTTGACCGACCATGCCTTTGCGTAATCAAAATCTGGCGGCAGTTTGACTTCGTAGCCCCATGCCTCGCCGTGGCGCCATCCGTTCTTTCTCAGGTAGTTTGCGGTAGAGGCGAGCGCGTCCTGGACCGAGTTCCAAATGTCAGCCCGACCGTCGCCCTGAAAATCGACGGCAAACGAGACGAAGCTGGAGGGCATGAATTGGGTCTGTCCCATCGCTCCGGCCCAGGATCCAACCATCTGGTTGGGCGTGACGTGCCCGTCGCGCAAAATTTCGAGCGCTGTCATCAACTCATTTCGAAAATAGGCGTCGCGATATCCTTCATGCGCGAGCGTCGCGAGAGCATGGACGACATTGTTGCCGCCCACATACCCGCCGTAGTTCGTCTCGATTCCCCAGATAGCCACGACTACCTCGGCGGGTACGCCGTATGTCTTCTCGATGCTGGCGAGCGTCGTTGACCACTCCCTCACCTTGATCTGTCCGGTTTCAATGCGGCGAGCACCGACACGGGCCTCGATGTAGTCCTGTGTCGTCGATAAGGTTTCAGGCTGGCTGGTTGTCAGCTTCATGATCTTGGGGCTGATCTCGAAGTTAGCAAACGCTTCGTCGAACAGCTTGCGGGGGATGCCGCGTGCTCGGGCCTGCGACCACAGCTCGGAGAGATAGGCACCCTGGCCACCTGAGCTCGCGGCTGCAGGAAGACTGCTTGACGACAGGTGTGAAGCGACGGCAAGGCCCGTTATCGATAAAATCTTCCATCTAATTGTTCCTAATTTCATTTTACGGCCCTCAGCTGACTTGGATCGGGTTTTGTTGGCTTGGCCTCGGGTGGTGAAAGATCATCGCTTGAGGGGTGGTGTCATGCGTTTCCTTCTCGAAGGCGGCGACAATGCCGTTCATCCCGCCGAGCATCCTGCGTCTGAGCAGGCGAAGATTGCTTGCGCTCGCGGTCTCGATGAGACACTCGGTGTGTTGAGGCTGGTGATTGAAGATCAGAAGTCCGCCTTGCGAGAGCAGGCCGGCGGCAGCGGCCAGGAACGACTTCGGGTCGGTCTCGAAGTAAGCAGCTGCCTGTGAGTAGATGATATCTACTGATTGGGGATTGACCCCCTGTTGCGACAGCGCGGTCAATCCTGCTGCGGTGACGAACGGATGCTCGATCACTGCGTCAGGTAATGTCGGATGCCAGCGCGTGAGGTTGGTAAAGTGTAGAAAAACGCGCTGACCGAGTTCCGCATCAAAATGCCTTGCCAACCCTGCAATGTCGCGCGGCTTTGACGTCTGCGGCCCCTTGAGACCGGCCCATGCTCCGCCGATCTCAAGATAGCGGAACTGACCGTTTCGCCTGAGACGTCGGTCGCTTTCCAGCAGAAGGTCGAACTCGAGCTCCTCTGCGAGTCTGAACGATCCTCCACTCGAGGTCCACGTGCCGTCGTGAAACAGCGAGGCCAAGGCCTTCCTGGCAGATCCTGTTTCCTGTCGCATTGCGGCGAGATAGGTGAGTATCTGGCGTCTCGGCGGGATCGGAACGTTCGGACGTAGATATTGCGCCTGGAGATCGCGCTTAATGCCCTTTTTGATCGCTCGCCAGGATTCGGGGGTCGGATTGTAGGCGATGGTTTCGAAGTTGCGCAGGATCGCTCTCTGCGCTCGCATAGCTGCAGCAAACATGGTGAGGAATTTCCGCTAATGGCCAAGATAGCCGATCGTCAGGATAGACGAGCGACAATGGGCACTGAGCGGAAGATCGGATGTGGCGTGCGCCTTCTTTTCGTTCGCTCAGTGCATCAGCACAAAGCAGCATCCGGTGGCCGATCGAACGTGAGTAAAACCTGCTGTAGATTTGCGCGATAGACCACCCCGTCGGGTCCATTCGATTGTCTGGCGAACGCGTTGTCGGCTTCTAACCACAGCTCGGCGTGGTGGTCGTGATGGATGTGCGTGTGGGGGCGTTCTTGTCCATCTTCCTGGTCGGTTTGGTGAACCTGCGTCAGCTCGAAATCGGCAGGGGCGCCGGATCCGGCAGATCCCGGATGGAGATGGATCGAGACGGCGATGATCACAAGGGCGAAAAGCCCGATGATCAGCCGTCGCAGGCGCGAGTTGGAATCCGAAGTCGACATGATTCCATTTTGCACGATGACGTTAATCATCGGTTAAGTTTCTCGCGTCGCGTCGTGGGAAGCGCGTCACCGCAGCAGACTGCAGTAAGCGCCTTCTTGGCCATGCGCCACGGCTTAAGGAAGCCGAGGAAGTAGCATCCCTTGCGCAGCTTGGGATACGCAGTTCGATTGTGCCGGCCAGCGTCTTACGCTCTCGGTCGCGTAGCCGATAGTCAGCGCAAGCCTGAGGGCGCTGTTCTCGCCATGCGGCGCTCGCGGTAGCGCGCCGACCTACAGTTCCATCAAGCACCTGCCCGCGAACCCGATCCTCTCTCGCAGGATGTCGGCGTCAGGGGTCTTCTCCACCAGCGTGCGGAGATGCATCGTCTCATCGGTCATTGGTCATCCTCAGGTTCGCTTGGTTGTCGCAAACCCGAGCGTCACCCCAAAGACCGATCCATGGCCGGCCCCATCATCCCGGCTGCTGCAGTGCTACCAAGGTCGCGCAGCGGCGGTGATGGCTCCGTCGAGCTACACCACGCCAAGGGAAATCACCTCAAGGGTCCATCGAAAGATCGTAGTCAGCCTTCACCGCACTTGCCAATTTATGGGGTTATACAACCTAGTCGAGGCTTGACCTTCCAACGATGACAAGCCGAATGATGACGGTGATTCGGCTTTGCGAGCTGTCCTAGCTGTCTGTGGTGCGGCTGCCTTTGTGCACATAGGCCATGATTGGAGGATCGCATGGCAGGATGTGCGTCGGAGGCGAAATAAGTGACAACGGTTCGTTTTGACAGCTTCCCAGCTAGAAATGCCTTAATGCTGGCGCTCGGCATGGGCGTGACCGTTGGCACGGCGATCGGCTTTGAAAAATTAGGCGGGTATCTGCCCTGCCTTCTGTGCCTTCAGCAGCGAATTCCCTACTATGTCGGGGTTCCGCTGATGGCAGTAACGTCTGTGCTGGCGTTGCTGGGCTGTCCTCGCAATGTCCTGAGGGCTCTGTTCGCTGTCGGCGGGGTGCTGATGCTGTACAGCGTTTATCTCGGTGTCTTCCATTCCGGCGTCGAGTGGGGATGGTGGGCTGGTCCGGACGAATGCGGCGTGGTGGTTGCACCGCCATCGGGTGGGAACGGCCGTGGGGTTCTGGATGCGATAAACACCATTGTTCCACCATCATGTAACTTCGCTCCTCTTCGCGTGTTAGGGTTGTCCTTCGCGGGCTGGAACGTGGTGGCTAGCTCGGTTCTTTCGTTCGTCGCGCTGAGAGCTGCTCTCTCCAATCGATGAGCCGAACGAAACCGCCATTCGAGCGGCGATGGCGACAGGAGTGGATCGCAGTTTGCTGTACCGATTGGCGCTGCTGGTTCCATACGCCGGGTGACTAGCTTTCTCGGCCTGGTGGCCATCAACATTCAAATCGCATTTTCGGCATCGATAAATTCGACTATCTCAACAATCCGTGTTGTCCTTGCTATGCGACCCGTTCAGCAGCAGTCTAAGCGCGACTGCCACTGCCTTGATCGATCGAAGTGCCAAGACGACGTTGGTTGTTACTGCCATTCCGATACCTGATCTGGCAGGTCTATCTTTGAGGAGAGTCGGTCGGGAGCGGGAAATGTTGATGGCCACTGTTGCCGAACGGCATGCGGCGATAGGCGGTCCCATGGCGCTTGATGCTGATCGCGGACTTTTCAGTTCATTGATGACAGGCAATTGCCTGCCATCACGCCTTCGGGTCCATTCGCAGCATCGCGGCAGACCTCGGTCTTCGTCTGCGCCGATGGGCGCGTCGACAATCTCCCTCGCCTGACCCGCGTGTACAGGGGCCAGTTTGGAGCTCATTTCGCGGTCAAGGCCCGGAAGACGAACAAATGGCGAATGAGAATTTTTTAGACTGTGGCATTATGGATTGGCTCGGTATCGCTATGATCTCCGGAACTGGATTTCTAGCGATGCTCGCCCTTCTTTTGTGTATTCTGGCTCTTGCTCGCTATGTGCTCGCCCCAAGGCGCCGCGATATCGGTTGACGCTAGTCATTGTAGATGACCATGTCGGTTATGCGGTTCAGGCCTCCCTCGTCTTCATAGGCGAGGACCACCTCCATGCCTTCTGAAATCGCTTCCGCATCGATTTCCCCGGGCTGTTAATTTCCGCGGAGAACTGACCCGGGATTTCCACTGAGAACTGACCCGGGCGAATGATGGTTTTGGGTCAGGTCGGCGTCAAGTTTTTGGCCCTCTCCTTTGATGGCTTGGTGGTTTTTGCCGAGCTGTTTTTGAA